>MDSV01239819.1_pt1 | contig 13522 bp, 17 predicted proteins | sample 810851 | NCBI WGS metagenome assembly MDSV01 (sample SAMN05326640, study PRJNA326480) | marine metagenome | isolation source: seawater | place: Atlantic Ocean: North East | collected 2012 | reverse complement strand
GTTACGTTAATTTCGCTCATTGGCTCTTTTGATGAACGATTTAATTTGAAACTCATTTTTATATTTTAAATAATTGAAATAAATCTTTTTGAAAAATTTTCTATTCGCCCGCTGTATTTTTTTGAATCACTATTAAACTTATTATAAGCAACTACTGCTGGAATGGCTGCAAGTAAACCTAGCGCTGTTGCAAAAAGTGCCTCGGCTATACCTGGTGCTACAATTGCTAAACTAGTATTTCTTGAGATAGCGATAGATTGAAAAGAATTCATTATACCCCAAACTGTTCCAAACAATCCGATAAAAGGAGCTGTTGAACCGACTGTAGCTAAAAAAGTAAAATTTTTTTCAACTAATTTAATTTCTTTATCTGCAGAAATCTCTATTACCCTACTCACTCTAGCTGATTGAACTGATGAAGATTTTGATTTGGTTTTAATTAATTCTACCATTGCTGCTTGGAATATAGTTCCTATCGGATCTTTGTCTCTATTATTATAGCTGTTATAAAAACTTTCTGCTGATCTCGATTTCCAAAATTTATCTTCGAAACTGGAGGTGCTTTTTTCTATTCTTTTAAAAAGTTTATATTTTTCAAAAATTAATGCCCATGAGTAAATAGAAGCTGCTATTAAAATAACAATAACGCTTTTGACGATAAAATCTGCTCTTAAAAAAAGCTGTATCAAAGAGAAATCTGTCGATCCTCCTAACGCAACAACTTGTGTGGCTACTTCTTGCTCCATTACAGCTAATGTGCATCTAAATGTGTCATGAATTTGGCACTAAAGTACAATTTTATATATTTATTGTTGTGTGTCGCTAAAATACAAAGCAATTAAAATTGCATCTGCGCGATTTGAGTCTTTTTTTCTCTTAAGTTTATCAGATATTTCTGGGTAGACTTCAATTACTTTTGTTCTGCTTGCATCTTTATTTGTTTTTATCAAATTAAAATGCTTTTTCCATTTTGTCGGTCTAACAAAGTATATGGGTAAACTTAAAGCTGCACATATTCCTTTAATAACCCCAAAAGATTGACCAAAATTAAACATGCTGGTTACTCCTTGTCCTGGCATCGCATTTACATGTTCAACAACTACCACTACTTCTTTACCTTCATTTAATCTTTCTTTTATAATATTAGTTAATTGCGCACTATTTATTTGTCTTTTATTTTTTTTCCCGTCAATCATTGTTGGCGTATCATAAACTTCTAATATTTTTTTATTTTCTACTATACTGATAGCACCACTTATACCAGGATCTATACCGATAATTATCATGTCGAGACTTTCAAAGTAGAGTTATAATTTGTTTCTAAGTTTGCGTATACATATTGAACATCTTCATCTTCTTCTAAAATTTCTAAAAAATTTAAAACATTTTTAGTTTTCTCCTCATCTAATGAAATTGTATTTACAGGCAGCCATTCAATACCAGATGATATAAATTCTTGGATTTTTTTTTCTATATCAATTTTAACCTTATAAAAATTCTCTTTTATTGTAATAATTTCATGATGAGTTTCTTTGGATGAACAATCTTCAGCCCCTGCATTTATTGCTAATTCTAATATTTCATCGTCTGATATTTTTTTTTTATCAATTCTTATTACTCCTACTTGTCTAAACTGATGTGCGGCAACTCCCGATTCACCTAAGTTGCCTCCATTTTTTTGGAAAATAGTCCGAATATTAGAAGCTGTCCTATTTTTATTATCAGTCAAAGCTTCAACTATGACTGCTATTTTTTCAGGTCCAAAACCTTCATAAACAATACTAATGTAATTGAGATCTTTGTTTAGCTCCGATTTATTTATTGCTCTTTCAATATTTTCCTTAGGCATGTTTGCTGATCTAGCCGCTTGTATTGCTGATCTTAATCTTGGGTTCATGTTAGCATCTTTAGAACCTAACTTGGCTGCTACAGTAATTTCTTTAGAAAGTTTAGAAAAAATCTTTGATCTTAATTTATCAGCTTTTCCCTTTTTATGTTTTATTCCTGCCCAATGTGAATGACCTGCCATAATCTACATTCTATTTTCTAAAGATTTTCCCAAAATAAATGGTTCAACTTTTTTAGCTAAACCAGTTTTATCGTCGGCTGTGATCATTAATCCTGAAAGAGTAGCTTCTCCTAAAGCAGGAAAATGTTTACTTGCTTGCGGATCTTTAAAAAATTTTTTTAATGAATTTTCTCTATTCATTCCAATTACAGAGTCATAGTCACCACACATACCCATATCAGTTTGATAGGCTGTTCCTTTTTCCATGATTCTGTGATCAGAAGTAGGAACATGTGTATGGGTACCTACAACGGCTGTGGCTTTGCCATCAAAAAAATAACCCATTGCCATTTTCTCACTAGTAATTTCACCGTGCATATCAACTATAATAAAATCTGCATCCTTTTTTAATTCAATAATTTGCATTAATTTTTTTGCTTCTTGAAATACATCATCACACTTTTTCATAAAAATATTACCCATTAAATTTATAACCGCGACTTTTTTATTATTTTTTGCTTTAAAAATTCCGTATCCCTTTCCAGGAGATCCCTTAACTAAATTTTCTGGTCTTAATAATCTGTTTTCTGAATCAATAAAATCAATAACTTCTTTTTGATCCCAAACATGATTTCCAGTTGTTATAACATCTGCTCCAACTTGAAAAAAATCATTAACAATTTTTCTTGTTATGCCAACTCCTGGGTCAGCAGCATTTTCACCATTTAAAATAATAAAATCTAATTTTTTTTTTTTTATGATGCCTGGCAATTTTTCAATAACTGCTTTTCTGCCTGCTGGTCCAACTATATCTCCTAGAATTAAAATATTCATAATTAGTTAATTTGACTTTATAATCCCTCGTTCAGTAAATATATAGTCTAATTTAAAATCATTATTGTCTATTGGTACTCTAGCGCATTTTTGGAAAGAATATGCCACACCAACAGAAATTAATTTTTTTTTTACTTTATTAATTTTCTGCAAACTTCTGTCGTAATATCCTTTTCCGTAGCCAATTCTGTTTAAATTTTTATCAAAAGCTACTAAAGGAACCATAATTAGATCAGGTACAATTTTGTTTTTTAAATTTTCTGGTTCTAGTGTCCCAAACTTACTGACATAAAGTGGATCCTTAGAATTCCACGGCATGAAACTCATTTTATTTGAAGATTTAATAACAGGCAAAACAATTTTAAAATTTTTTTTCGCAGCCAAGTTAAGAAAATCAATTATATCTGCTTCATAATAAGATGGATAATAACCAGCAATTGTTATTTTCTTTTTTTTAAAAATTTTTTTTATTAATTTAAATACTAAATTATAATCAAATTTATGATCTATGAATTTATAATAATTTTTTTTTCTTAGTGAAAGAAATTTTTTTCTTAAAAAAGATTTATCATATTTCATTTATTGTATATTTTCTTTTTCTTTAATCTCTGCGTTTTCGATAAAGCTTTCTATGGATTTTGTTGTTTTATCTAAAATCTCTTCATAGGAATTTTTACTTTTTTCCGCCATTATTTTAAATTCATTTAGTTGACTTTTTAATTTTTCAATTTCTACTTCTTTATCATCTTTATAGGTGATAGTTAGAGATCTAAGTTCCTTAAATTTGCTTGATAACTTTTCAAAGTCATCTTTTGTATTTTTAACTTTTTGCATTAAAGCAAAATAATCATCTACCATTTGGATTGCCGTTATAATTAAGAGTTTATTTTCACCAATGTTTCCTAAATTTTTCTTTAAATTTGTATACTTAACATCTAAATGGCTAGCTAGTTGTTTAAGATTTTCTTCCTGGCCATCATCACATGACAACAAATAATCTTTATTATTAAATTTTATATTTACGTTTGCCATTTTTCAATTTCGTCTATTAGTGTTTCGGTTTCTTGGTTCAGTTCGTCCACTTTTTTATTAAAATCATTTTCATTACCAAATTTATTACTTAGGTCTTTATTAATTTTTTCTAACTCTAGTTTCAATTCTTCATGTTGTTTTGAGAGTTTCTGAAAGTTTTTTTCTGATTCTTCTTTTTCCCTTAATAATTGATTTTTTTCTAAATTTAGAGAATCGATGTGATTATTCATTTTTATAACTCTATTTGACATTGTATTTAACTTCTCAAGTACACTGCCTAATCTTTTTTCTTTTTCTTCGTAATTTTTCATTTGATTTATTTGGTATGATAATATTGATTTGATAGCTTCAAGTCTATATAGGTTTTATCGTGAGTCCAGTCTTCAAAGATTTATCAAATGCAATAAGGTTTCTTTCTATTGATGCTGTCCAAAAAGCTAATTCTGGCCATCCAGGTTTGCCCATGGGTATGGCTGATGTTGCAACAGTACTATTTAAATACTACTTAAAGTTTAATCCAAAAAACCCCAATTGGGCAAATCGAGATCGCTTTATTCTTTCTGCTGGTCATGGATCAATGCTTCTATATTCTTTGCTTTATCTAACTGGATACAAAAGTATTTCGATTAAAGATATTAAAAATTTTAGAAAACTAAATTCTATTTGTGCTGGTCATCCCGAGTATGAAAGCAATACCGGAATAGAAACAACTACTGGACCGCTGGGTCAAGGATTATCAAATGCGGTTGGAATGGCAATTGCTGAAGAAGTTATGAAAAGTAAATTTGGCTCTGCTTTGGTAAATCATAAAACTTATGTCATTGCAAGCGATGGTGATTTTATGGAAGGAATTAGTCACGAAGCTATGAGTTTAGCAGGTCATTTAAAATTAAAAAATCTTGTTGTTTTTTTTGATAATAATAAAATTTCTATTGATGGTGCAACAAACTTAACTGTGTCAGATAATTATAAAAAAAGATTTGAGAGTTACGGCTGGTCTTTTCAAGAAATTAATGGTCATGACGAAAAACAAATATCAAAAGCTATTAAAAAAAGTTTAAATTCAAATAAACCAAATTTAATATCTTGTAAAACTATTATAGGTTATGGATCACCTAACAAGGCTGGGAAATCATCCTCACATGGTGCTGCGCTTGGCGAAAGCGAAGTAGAACTAGTTAGAAAAAAATTAAAATGGATACATAAACCTTTTGAAATTCCAAAAGAAATTATTTCTGAATGGAGAAAAATTGGAGAAAAAGGAACAATACAAGAAAAAAAATGGAATAATGTTTTTAATAAAAAAAATAAAAAAATAAGAGATGAGTTTTTAAGAGTTACCAACCAACGTCTCCCAAAACAACTTGAGAAAGTTATAAATGAAAATAAGAAAAAAATTTTTAATTCAAAACCAGATATAGCGTCAAGACAGTCCTCTGCTTCAGTAATTGAATCGATAACTAATAGTTTGCCTGAATTGATTGGTGGATCTGCAGATTTAAGTGGTTCAAATAATACAAATACAAAATACTCAAAGATAATAAAGCCTTCTGTCTTTAAAGGAAATTATATCCATTACGGTGTCAGAGAGCATGCTATGGCAGGAATCATGAATGGTATGGCTCTTCATAAAGGAATAATTCCCTATGGAGGTACTTTTTTAGTTTTTCTAGATTATTGTAAACCATCTTTAAGATTATCAGCTTTAATGGGTTTAAAGGTAATTTATATCTTTTCTCACGATTCAATTGGATTAGGTGAGGATGGTCCTACACACCAGCCTATTGAACATCTTGCTCATCTTAGAGCAATACCAAATTTAAATGTGCTAAGGCCCGCTGACACAATTGAGACACTTGAGTGTTGGGAAATAGCCCTAAAAAGTATTAATACTCCTAGCGTGATAACTTTATCGAGGCAAAAACTTCCTTTTATTACAGAAATTTTAAATAAGAAAAATATGAGTAGCCTGGGAGCTTATGATATTAGAGTAAATACACCTAATCCAGAAATTATATTAATAGCTTCTGGTTCAGAGGTTAAAATTGCAATTGAAGCTTTTAACAAATTGAAAGATCTTAACATCAACTCAAAAGTAGTATCTATGCCATGCCAAGAATTATTTGATAAGCAATCTAGCGATTATAAAGAAAAGATTCTTGGAACTAATTCAATAAAAATTTCTATTGAGGCAAGTAGTGTATACGGATGGGAAAAATATGTTGGTCAAAAAAAATCCTCTATTGGAATGCAATCTTTTGGAAAAAGTGCTCCTATAAAAGATTTATATAATCATTTTAATATAACTAGCGATAATGTTGTTAAACTCGCTAAAAAAATGTTAGGAAAATAATTATGACTGTTAAACTTGGTATCAATGGTTTTGGGAGAATTGGAAGAATGACCCTAAGATCCATTATTGAAAATAATAGAAAAGATATTGAAGTTGTGGCTATTAATAATAAGGGAAATGCTGAGGTAAGTAGTTTTTTACTATCGCATGATACAATTCATGGATCATTAAAAAATAAAATAAGTCATTCTGAAAAATCAATAAATATTGATGGGAAAAAAATTAATATGATCCAAGAAGCAGAGATCTCAAATATAGATTGGAAAAAATATAAAGTAGATGTAGTACTAGAATGCACTGGTAAATTTAATTCAAAAGAAAAATCTGCTCAACATATTAAGTCTGGAGCAAAAAAAGTTTTAGTTTCAGCTCCTTGCAAGGGAGCTAATAATATTGTTTTTGGAGTAAATCATAAAAGTATAAGTTCAAAAGATGAAGTAATTTCAGCTGCATCTTGTACCACAAATTGTTTGGCTCCAGTGGCTAAAATTCTTAATGACAATTTTAAAATTGAAAGAGGATTTATGACCACAATACACTCATATACCACAGACCAAAGACTACTTGATAATTCACATAAAGATTTGAGAAGAGCTAGAGCTGCTACAAATTCAATGATACCAACAACAACAGGAGCAACAAAATCATTAGGCGACGTAATACCAGAATTAAAAGGTAAAGTAGAAGGAATTTCTATTCGCGTACCTACTCCAAATGTTTCCTTGGTAGAATTTGTATTTTCGTCTCATAAAAATCTAAGCCTCGATAAGATAAATGATGCATTTATCAAAGCCTCAAAATCAGAATTAAAAAATGTCTTAAATGTAAATGATAAACCTCTTGTATCCTCAGATTTTAATCACGACTCTCACTCCGCTATAGTAGACCTGTCACTAACAAAAGTTGTAGAAAATAAAATGGCTAAAGTTTCTGCTTGGTATGACAATGAATGGGGGTTTGCGTGCAGAATGTGTGATTTGGCAAATTATTTTGGTAAAATTTAATGTGTAATGGCTAAAATAAATCATTTAGATAGTAATCTTAAATTACAAGGAAAAAGAGTTCTTTTAAGAGTTGATTTTAATGTGCCTTTAGATAAAGGATCAATTACTGAAACTTCGAGAATCCAGAAAGTCTTACCAACAATTAAATTTCTAATAAATAATAAAGCAAAAATAATAATCATTTCACACATAGGAAGGCCTAAAGGCAAAATTGTTCCTCATTTAAGTTTAGAACCAATTGCTAAAAAATTAACAGATTTATTGGGCCAGAAAGTAATTTTCCTGAATGAAGTATTTGGCCCAAAAGTAAATGAAGTATCGAAAAAAATTTCAAACGGAGAAGTTTTGCTACTTGAAAATTTGAGATTTCATAAGGAGGAAGAGTCAAATTCAAAACATTTTGCTAGAGATCTTGCTAAAGCTGGAGATTTATATGTCAATGAAGCTTTTTCTTGCTCACACAGAGAGCACGCTTCGGTTTCAGAAATTACTAATCATATAAATTCATATGCTGGACACCAATTAATTTCAGAAATTAATAATATAAAAATGCTAACTGATGGTCCTAAAAGGCCTGTTTCCTGTATTATCGGAGGGTCTAAAATTTCAACTAAAATAGGCGTTTTAAAAAATCTCATAAAAAAAATGGATAATATTGTTGTTGTTGGAGCAATGGCGAATAATTTTATAAAACATAAAAAATATAATGTTGGAAAATCTATTTATGAAAAAAATGTTGAAAACCTAATAGAGGATATAATAACTCACTCAAATAATTATAAATGCAAAATTATTATCCCTAGGGATGTTATTGTTTCAAAAGACTATAACTCTAAAGGTCAATTAAAAAATTTAAACGAAATAGACGATAAAGATTTAATTTTAGATATTGGTGATAGTACAGTTGAAACTATTTTTAACATAATCGATAGTTCAAAAACTGTTTTGTGGAATGGTCCTGCTGGCTATTTTGAAATTGATGAATTTTCTATAGGTAGTAGTAAAATTGCAAAAAAAATCAATGAAAATACTAAAAATAAATCTCTTATATCGGTTGCCGGAGGAGGAGATACGGTTGCAGCAATAAATAAATTTAATTGCTCCGATGGATTTACATATATATCAACTGCAGGTGGAGCTTTTTTGGAACTCCTTGAAGGAAAAATTTTACCTGGTATAAAAGCTCTAGAAACTAATGAATGAAATAGAGAATATAGCAAAACAAATGGTCGCTAAGGGCAAAGGTATTTTAGCTGCTGATGAAAGCACTGGAACTATGACCAAACGACTTAACAGTGTAAATGTTCAATCAAGCGCAGAAAATAGATTAAAATTTAGAGAAACTTTATTTTTATCCGAAGGTATGAAACGTTTTATAAGTGGAGTTATCCTATATGACGAAACTATAAAACAAAAAACATCTTCTGGAAAAACTGTTCCAGATTTAATAAAAAGCTTTGGTTCAATTCCTGGTATTAAAGTAGATACTGGAGCAAAAGTCCTGGCCGGATCTCCTGAAGAAAAAATTACAGAAGGTTTAGATGGATTAAGAGAAAGATTAAATGAATATTATAATTTGGGAGCAAGATTTACAAAATGGAGGGCTGTATATAGTATTTCTGAAAAATATCCATCTGAACAAGCTATCAAATCAAATGCTCAAGCTCTAGCTAGATATGCAGCTTTGGTACAAGAGGCTAATATGGTTCCAATAGTGGAACCAGAAGTATTGATGGATGGCGAGCACGATATAAAAAAATGTTATGAAGTAACAACTGCGGTTTTGAAAGAGTGTTATAAAGAATTAAAAATACATAACATTAATCTTAAAGGAACAATTTTAAAACCTAATATGATATTGCCTGGAAATAAATCAAAACACAAAAGTAGCACTGAAGAAATTGCAAAAATGACACTTAAATGTCTAAAAGAAAATGTTCCTAGTGAAGTACCAGGTATAGCGTTTTTATCAGGAGGACAAACAGAAATCGAGGCTACACAAAATTTGAATGAGATAAATAAAATCAATGATACAAGTTTTTTAATGAGCTTTTCATATGGAAGAGCACTGCAACAAAGTGCACTAAAAAATTGGGGAAAGAATATAGAAGATACCACAATTACCCAAAAAATTTTTAATCATAGATCTAAAATGAATGGTCTTTCAACATCTGCTAAATGGTCGACAGAACTAGAAAAATAAAAAAAACCTAAAAAATTGAAAAGATACATTTACCTAATATCACCTCAAAATATAAAAGACATTAAATTTTATAAACAACTCGATAATGTACTCAAAACTAAAAAAGTTAAATACTTCCAATTAAGATTAAAAAAAAAACCTATTAAAATTTTAATAAAAATTGCAAAAAAAGTAAAAAATATTACTGAAAAAAATAAAGTTAAATTATTAATAAACGACAAACCTTCTGTTGCTAAAACAGTCAATGCAGATGGTTGTCATATAGGACAAAAAGATATGGATTTATCTAAAAGTAGAAAAATTTTAGGCAAAAAAAAAATTATTGGCATAACTTGTCACAATTCAAAAAAATTAGCTATGAATGCAAAAAAGTTTGGAGCAAACTATATTGCGTTTGGAGCATTCTTTAAATCTTCTACAAAAAAAACTAAGTATAAAGCCAACTTAGCGTTATTGCGTTGGGCAAGAAAAAAAATTAATATGCCCGTCGTTGCAATTGGTGGAATAAACAGTACTAATTATAAAAAAATTTTGTCTAATGGGGCAGATTTTGTTGCTTGCTCAAACTATATTTGGAACAATAGTGAGCTAGATCCAGTTTCAGCAATAAAAAGATTTAAATAATGAAATGAAAATATTAGGTAATGAAATTAAACCTGGAATGATAATTGAACATAAAAATGATTTATGGTCAGTTTTAAAAGCTCAACATGTTAAACCGGGAAAAGGTGGAGCATTTAATCAAGTTGAACTTAAAAGCATCAAAAGAGGAACAAAATTAAATGAAAGATTTAGATCAAGTGACACAACTGAACGAGCTATACTAGAAGACAGAAAATTTAACTTCCTCTATGAAGACGAAAGCAACTGCCATTTTATGGATCAAACTAATTTTGAACAGATACAAATTGCTAAATCTTTACTAGGTGAAAAAAGTAAATTACTAAAAGAAAATATGGAAGTAAATGTTCAATTCCACGAAGACCAAGCCCTTTTGGTAGAATTGCCTTCTTCTGTCGAATTAAAAGTTGAAACTACGGATGCTGCTATAAAGGGGCAAACAGCTTCTTCCTCCTACAAACCAGCTACTCTAGAAAACGGAATAAAAATTATGGTGCCTCCTTTTATTAATAGTGATGATAATATCCTATTAGATACAAGGTCACTAGAGTATTTAAAAAAAATTAAATAAATGAAACTAAACTCAGCTAACATTAATGTAATGGTTAAAGCTTGCCGCAAAGCTTCAAAAATTCTTATAAGAGATTTTGGAGAAATAGAAAATCTACAAGTTTCGCTTAAAGGTCCAGGTGATTTTGTTTCCGCTTCAGATAAGAAAGTTGAAAAAATACTTATTGAGGAACTTCAAAAAGCTAGACCAAATTATTCAATTTTAAGTGAAGAAACTGGAGAAATAAATAATGATAAATCTTTCAGATGGATTATTGATCCAATTGATGGGACCTCTAATTTCTTGCATGGTATACCGCATTTTGCAATATCAATTGGTTTGGAACATAATAAAGAAATTATATCAGGTATAATTTATGATCCTATTAAAGATGAAATGTTTTCAGCTGAAAAAGGAAACGGATCTTATGTAAATAATCAACGAATGAGAGTTTCCTCTAGAACAAAATTAAAAGATTGTATGATTTTTACTGGGGGACCAAAGTTTATTTCAGCTGACAGGGAACTGGCTTTAGAAGAATATAAAAAATTTTCTTCTAAACTTCCTATTCCAATTAGAAAGCTAGGTAGTGGTTCTTTAGATATGGCTTACGTTGCGGCCGGTAGATGTGATGGATTTTGGTCCAGAGATTTAAATTATTGGGATATTGCTGCTGGAATAATTCTAGTTAAAGAAGCGGGTGGCTTTGTTACAGACTTTAAAGGAAACAATGAATATATCCAAAACAAAACTCTTTTAGCTTCAAATTCCAAAATTAACAATGAAATGGTAGAGATTTTAAATAATTAATTTACTATTGTTAATTATCATATTTTATTATATTAAAATGACCGTTATGAAAAAAAAAATACATCCAAATTATCATAAAATTAAAGTTGTTATGACAGACGGAAGTGAATTTGAAACAATGTCGACATGGGGAAAAGAAGGTGAAACATTGAAACTTGACATAGATTCAAAATCACATCCTGCTTGGATTGGTGGAAGCCAAAAAGTATCTGATAAAGGTAGAGTAAGTAAATTTTTAAAGAAATTTGAAAATTTAAGATCTGCGGAAAAAAAATAAATGCCTGATAAACCTTTTATGCCAAAAGCAACTGCCGTTTGGTTAGTTGAAAATACAAAAATTAGTTTTAAACAAATAGCTGCTTTCTGTGATTTACATGAATTAGAAATCAAAGGTATTGCTGATGGGGATGTGGCTAAAGGAATAAAAGCTTATAATCCTATACTTGCTGGACAGTTAACAAGAGAAGCTATTGAATTAGCTTCAAAAAATGCGGATGAGCCCTTAGTTTTAAATAAAAAAACTTTAGATATAAAATCTGAAAAAAAAACTAATAAGTATATTCCTTTGTCGAAAAGACAAGATCGACCAGAGGCAGTATTATGGTTAACAAAAAATTGCCCTCAACTAGCAGATTCGCAAATAGTTAAGCTTGTTGGCAGCACAAAAAAGACTGTTAATTTAATTAGAAACAAAAGGTATTGGAACTCATCTAATTTGTCACCCAAAGATCCTGTTGTTTCAAATTTATGTACTCAAATTGATATAAAAAATGCAATTGATAAAGCTGATAGAAAAGCTGAAAGAAAAAAAAAAGAGATAGAAAGAAAAAATAAAAAATTAGAAAAAAATAATCAGAGTTAATCTTGTTTATTTTATGAAAACAAAATCAAAAAATTTAGTTGGTGTTATCATGGGAAGTAAATCTGACTGGTTGGGTGTTATGCAACACTGCAGTGATACTTTAAAGCAATTTGGAGTTAAGCATGAAGTAAAAGTAATTTCTGCTCATAGAACTCCAAAAAGATTACATAAATTTCTTAAAAATGCTGAGAAGAATAATATGGAAGTAATAATTGCTGCTGCAGGAATGTCTGCTCACTTAGCTGGGGTAACCGCTTCTTTAACAACCATACCTGTACTTGGCGTTCCAACTGAAAGCAAACTCAAAGGATTAGATAGCTTGTTGTCAACCGTCCAAATGCCAAGTGGTATACCAGTAGGTACTTTAGCAATAGGTAAAGCAGGTGCAATAAATGCTGCGTTGTTAGCAGTTTCAATTTTATCTGTTAGATATCCAAAAATTAAAGACAAACTAAAGAAATACAGAAACCAATTTGAAAAAAAAGTGCCTAAAAAACCATTTTAAAAAAGTAGACAATCTTTTTTTTTAATGTTAGTTAATGCCAAAGAAATAAGGAGGTAGTTATTAAAATAGAAGTAAAAGATAATAATGTTGATCAAGCTCTTAGAATCTTAAAAAGAAAACTTCAAAGAGAGGGTTTCTTTAAGATTTTAAAAATTAAAAGCAATTACGAAAAACCATCAGAAAGAAAAAAGCGAGAAAGACAAGAAAATATTAAAAGATCAAAAAAAATTCAAAGAATGAAGAATAATTTTTAATTTCGTTTGCTAATCAAAAACTTAAAATATATTATTTTAATAACAATTTAACGCGGGGTGGAGCAGTCTGGTAGCTCGTCAGGCTCATAACCTGAAGGTCGCTGGTTCAAATCCAGCCCCCGCAACCAATCACACCAACACTTATTTAATTTAAGAAGTTTGCAGAAGTTTTTCTGAACACATCCTGAACACAATTTTCCACTAATTTTTTAGAACAGGAAAAACTGGACTAACATTTAAAAAGAGTCTTTGATATTCCTGCTTAATGCATTTATTTGCAATATAATAAATATTTTTTAGCTCTACTATTTTTTTAGCCTCTTCATTTTCTATACCATATTGCAACCAAAAAACTTTAGCATTTATATTTACAGCTTCTTCAGCAAAAATTGGCGCTTCTTTTGAGGGACGAAAAATATCAACTATATCTATTGGTATTTTTATATCACTTAATTTAGAAACTATAGTTTCCCCATGAATTTTTTT
>MDSV01136263.1_pt1 | contig 13522 bp, 10 predicted proteins | sample 810851 | NCBI WGS metagenome assembly MDSV01 (sample SAMN05326640, study PRJNA326480) | marine metagenome | isolation source: seawater | place: Atlantic Ocean: North East | collected 2012 | reverse complement strand
CAATCATCCATTGTGACCCCTTCTAATGGGATAAATGGACAAACATCAACAGCACCTATACGCGGATGTTCGCCCTCATGCTTGCGCATGTCGATATTTTCAGAAGCCGATTTGATTACACGAAAAGCAGATTCAAGCACTGCATCTGGTTCTCCAGCAATTGTGAGAACAGTACGATTATAATCACTATCCGGCTCAATCCCCAATACTCTAGAACCGTCAACACCTCTACCTGAATCACTAATCTTCTTGATGACATCTAGATTTGTACCTTCTGAAAAATTAGGTACACACTCAACAATCCTGTTGGACATGATGAAATGCCTGCGAAGGAGACTGATGAACATTCCCGAAGTATTCAGCTGTAAAGTGCGTCAGGAGAGGTAGAAATACCGTTCGACTCACGTTTCTTTTTAATCCGTAAAACCGCAGTAATTGCATCATCTTGTTTAACTTTAGAACGTCCTTCGCGTATGGCTATCATACCTGCTTCAACAGTTGTAGCCTTAAGTTCAGCACCACTGAATCCTTCGGTCAGTTCTACAATTTTACCAACATTAATTCTAGATGTTGACATCTTATCGAAATGGATTGAAAGTATAGTCTTACGGCCGTTTTCATCCGGTAAAGGAATTTCAATGACTCTGTCAAAACGTCCAGGTCGCAACAAAGCATCGTCAAGAATATCCGGTCGGTTTGTGGCTGCAATAATTTTCACATCTTCCAATGCATCAAATCCATCCAGTTCAGCTAGTAATTGCATCAGTGTTCGCTGCACTTCCCTGTCACCGCTGGTTGCAGAATCTAATCTCTTTGCACCAATAGCATCAATTTCATCCAAGAAAATGATTGCAGGTGATTTATCCTTGGCAAGAGAAAATAGTTCTCTAACCATTCTTCCACCTTCGCCAATATACTTCTGTGCTAACTCTGAGCCAACCATCCTGATGAATGATGCTTCGGTTTGACTTGCAACTGCTTTTGCCAGCATTGTTTTACCGCAACCAGGTGGGCCTACGAGGAGAATTCCTTTAGGTGGTTGAATACCTACTTTTTTGAATAATTCTGGTCTTTCTAAAGGCAATTCTATAGCCTCTCTAACTTGTAGTATCTGTTCGTCTAAGCCACCAACACTGTCGTAATCGACATTAGGATTTTCAACCATTTCTGCCCCAGACACCATAGGATCCCATGCATCGTGAAGTACTTCGATGATGGACAGTGTGTCCTGATTCAATGCAATTCTAGTTCCTGGCCTTAATTTATCTGGATCAATTCGTTGATTTATTGAAACCTGGAACACAGTACCATTTGATGATCGAACAATCGCTCTTTCATCATCCAAAACATCCTGTAGGTGCCCTACTATCAGTGGTGGGCTTTTCAGTATACGAACCTCTTCATCTAAACGGCTAGCCCTTTTTTTGACAGAAGCCAAGTCATTTTCTAAGTGAACTCGTTCAGTAAGGAGTCTTTGTGCCTCATCTTGAAGATTTTTAAAATCAATAGCTAAGGCCTTTAATTCACTGTCTTCGGAGCCATGAGGTTCAATACTCCCTTTGTCAACTTCGGTCCCCATGTTTATTGTCCAATGCCCGTACTTCTTCAACTATCCGTGTATTTTGCATCTAAATTTTGTATACGAAGGCTTGATGAAGCACCGCCACAACAACGGACTGGTGGCGAAATGGCAGATTGTGAACTATGTGGAGCAATGAAAGTTAGTACCCGTTCAGTATTGATGGGTAAAGCAGATGTTCAGGCTTGCAAACGTTGCACTGAGAAGATGGGACTAGATGAGAAGAAAGTCGCACCTGGTCTTTCTAAAGCAAGGAATACACCAGCCCCCTCTTCGGGTGGCTATGCTGGACAAGGCCGAAAGGGAAAGGACATTATGCTAAGAGGGGAGAAAGAATTAGCTTCAGATTTCTCAAAGCGTGTATCTCAAGCACGTAATTCCAAGGGATGGGACAAACATCAGTTAGCCCGAAAGATGGCAGAGAAGGTCAATATAATCAGTAATGTTGAATCGGGGAAAAGACCCACAGATTCGGTGATTAGAAAACTAGAACGTACACTTGGAATCACATTAATGGTCGACGTAACTCCTGACCAAAACCGGCACGTCAATTCTGGCGATGGACGTGGACTCACTCTTGGAGATTTCTTACTCGGCGGTAAGGAATGAATATGGGTCAAATAATACCCGTGCATGCCATTTGGCTAGCTCAAGACGATCCCAAGAAAAATACTGCAGTCAGATTATCTCGCAGGGGTGATCTGAAATTACACGAGAGATTCAACCAACTGCCCAAGAGGGGGATTATACTAGAGCCATTATGTGGCAAGGTATTAGGTCCTGAGGATCATGAACTACTACTCAAAGAAGGTGGTGCACTGGTTGGACTTGACTGTTCATGGGCTCAGATTGAGGATTCAGTTTCTCAGGTTATGAAAAAGACCAAACTTAAGGGGAGAATGTTACCTCTATTATTGGCTGCAAATCCAGTTAACTGGGGGAAACCAGGAAAGATGACGACAGCAGAGGCTCTAGCAGCTTCACTTTATCTAATTGGAAAAGAAGAGCAGGCTCGTAAATTACTCGGCGCATTTAGGTGGGGGGAGCAATTTTTCATATTGAATAAAGAGCCACTCGATGCATATAAAGAAGCAAAATCATCTGCTGAGTTAGTTGAATTACAGTTCGAATTTTTCGATATCAGCAGGCCTGAATGATGCTTCATTATGGCAATCACTAATGTGTACCTGCTCAAGGAAGTCTCATGGTCAAGAGGCCGATTCACCGTCTTGGGGGGCAAAGTCCTGTTCCAGAAATGGATGAATTAGCAGAAGAATCTATTATTACATTGCTCAGTAATAACAAAACTGTAGTAAGATTACTAGCATCTCCTATGGATTTAGGAGATTTAGCATATGGGCATATATTATGCGAAGGTAGAGGAGAGGTAAATTCAGTTTCTGTCGAAGGCCATGATGTAACAATTTACGGAGACGTGCGCAACAGGCCTACAGATGATTTGTTGACTGCTTCGTGCGGAGCCTGCACTACAGGTGATGTAGAAATGCCAACAGGGGATGTTCCTAATTCAGTGATTTTGAATGCCTATATAAGCGTCATGATGGATGATATGAAGTCCAATCAGCCATGGTTCAAGGCAACAGGAGGTACTCACGCTGCTGCTGTATTTGATGAATCTGGAAAATTATTACTCATACGTGAAGATGTAGGTAGGCATAATGCATTTGACAAGGTAATAGGTGGTTCATTCCGCAAAGGCATTGAACCAAAAATAATTGTATTATCTAGCAGAATTAGTTGGGAACTGGTGGCAAAAGCAGTAAGAGTAGGTGTGGAAATAATCATTGCTGCTGGGTCAATTACTTCTGCCGCAGAAAACCTATCGCGTTCCAGTGGGATTACTTTGGTTGCCTTCGCTGCGAGCAAAAGACCGTCTGTAATAGGTAGTTTGAGCCGCATCATTGACAAGCCCTCGTCAAATCCGGCATGATATGTCTGTCAGGAAGAGAACCAGGGCAACTACTCCCCCAGACAATAATACGCTTAAAATCGGCAAGCCAAAATCAATAGCTGCTGGTATTCCTGCGGCCACTTCTTCCATGCTACATGGAATCACACGTATGGGCATTACAAAGACAATAAAGACATTAACAACTGTAAATCAATCGGATGGTTTCGATTGCCCCGGATGTGCTTGGCCAGATCCGGAGCATTCCACTATGTTCGAGTTTTGTGAGAATGGTGCAAAGGCAGTAGCCGATGAATCTATGAAAGCAAAGGTTACACCTGAATTCTTTTCAAAGAATAGTGTTCAATTTTTATCAGAACAAAGTGATTTCTGGCTTAACAAGCAGGGTAGGATATCACATCCAGTAATACTGAGAGAGGGAATGAATCATTATGAATCAATATCATGGGAAGATGCAATAGGTGTGGTCTCAGAAAACATAAGGGCAAGCAATGATGCTAACAAGTCAATTTTTTACACATCGGGTCGTACTTCTAATGAAGCTGCTTTCATGTACCAATTATTTGCAAGAAGTCTTGGAACCAACAATATGCCAGATTGTTCAAACATGTGCCATGAGTCAAGTGGCAGGGGATTAGGGGAAACTATTGGAATTGGCAAGGGCACAGTTAGTTTAGATGATTTCAATCATTCAGATTTGATATTGGTTATTGGCCAAAACCCTGGAACTAATCACCCGCGAATGCTAACAGCGCTAAGAGATGCAAAGCGTAATGGCGCATCAATTATTCATGTCAATCCATTACCTGAAACTGGATTGGCTAGATTCAAGCACCCCCAAGATTACATGAAAATGTCATTCGGAAGTGAACAACTTGCTGACATGCACCTACAGGTGAAGATCGGTGGAGATGCTGCCCTGATGCATGGATTAATGAAAGTGCAGATTGAGTTAGACGCCCTAGATCATGATTTCATTAAAAATTCAACTGCCGGATTCAATACTGTTCTTGAAACTGTAAGCGAAACAAGTTGGAAAGATATCGAATCCGATACAGGTTTGACTAGGTTCCAAATTGAAAATGCTGGTAGAATAATTGCTAAATCTAAGGCTTCAATTGCTTGTTGGGCAATGGGTTTAACTCAGCATAAGAATGGAGTTGCTGTTATTCAGGAAGTATCGAATCTTATGCTAATGGGCGGACATATTGGTAGAAAGGGTGCAGGGTTGTGTCCAGTCAGAGGTCATTCAAATGTTCAAGGTGATAGAACAGTAGGTATCTGGGAGAGGCCTACAGAAGCATTCTTGCAAAGATTGGATAAAGCCTGTGACATAACTAGTCCAAGAGAACATGGAGTCGACGTTGTCGAGGCTATATCTCAGATGTTAAGGGGCGAAACTGATCTTTTCATGTGTATGGGTGGTAATTTCATATCTGCTACGCCGGATACAGAGGCTACCGCAGAAGCACTTAGAAGAGTAAAGTTGACTGTACAGGTTTCAACCAAATTAAACAGATCACACTTAGTAACCGGCGAGACTGCTATCATATTACCATGCCTTGGTCGAACAGAATTAGATATTCAGGAGGGTGGCAAACAATTTGTAACTGTTGAAAACTCAATGGGCATTGTGCATACATCAAAAGGAAATCTAAAACCCTCCAGTAGTAGTCTAAAGAGCGAGCCTTGGATAGTTGCTGCTTTGGCAAACACCGCTCTTGATGATGGAAGAGATTGGATGAAACTTGTTGAAAGTTATGATAATGTTAGGAATTTGATGAGCAAAGCCTTGGCTGGTTTTGAAAATTACAATCAGCGTGTTAGGACGCCCAATGGTTTTGCATTACCAAACCCTCCAAGGGATTCACGTTCATTTGATACTCCTGATAATAAAGCCCATTTTATTGCTCACAAACTGCCAGATGTGACGATTCCAGATGATAAATTTGTAATGATGACAATTAGGTCTCACGACCAGTACAACACCACTATCTATGACCTTCATGATAGATATCGCGGAGTTCATGGTAATCGTAGAATTGTATTGATGAATGCAACAGATATGATTGAGCGTGGTTGGAAATCAAGGCACATTGTAGATATTGTTTCACATTTCGAGGGTGAGGAAAGAAGAAGCGACGGCTGGAGATTAGTAGCATATGATATCCCAAGAGGGAACATAGCAACATATTTCCCAGAAGCGAATGTTCTAGTTCCACTCAAATCCACAGCTGCGAAATCAAATACTCCGACATCAAAGTGGATAATATGCAGTCTCCTAGAACCCGGTACATGGATTTCTGAGGAGGAGTGATTTTGAAAGAAATAGGTTATTTCGAATTACTAAAGAATAACTCTAGATTTCGAATATTTTGGGCGGCAGCAGTCATTTCGATGATGGGGGAATGGTTCAATACAATAGCGCTATTCACTCTGATTCTACAACACTCTGGTTCCGAAGCCATGCTTGGTTTGCTATTTACGATCAGAATGTTAGGATTTGCAATACTACAGCCAATAACTGGCTTGCTAGCAGATAGATGGTCAAGAAAATGGATAATGATCATTTCCAACTTGGTTCAAGTTGGGCTCGCATTGTGCTTCCTAATGGTAGATGGACCAGAGGATATGTGGTGGTTAGTTGGATTATCAGGGGTAATGATGATTCTGCATGGTGCGTACATGACTGCAGAAAGAGCCGCTTTACCAAATATTGTGGCTGAAGAAGAGTTAGCAACAGCCAATGCATTAGATGCTGCAACATGGTCTACTGCCTTAGCTACAGGTGCATTCTTAGGCGGCATTGTTGTATCCACTTACGGCGTAAATACTGCATTCATCATAGACTCGATAACATTCCTTATTGGGGCACTTATACTACTTCCTCTCAATCTACCACAGACAGTAAGTGAAGATATGAAAGGGCCGATATTTAGAACAGCATTTCAAAATATTAAGGCTGGTTTTGTAAGATTAATTGATGAACCAAGATTGAAAAGAATCGTTTTCGCTAAAACAACTTGGAACTTGGCAGGAGGAGGTCTTGCGGCAGTATTTTTGGTTATTGCAGGTTCAAGAATGTCTCCAGGTGAAATGGCTGCCGGAATTGGCTTATTTTTCATGGCTCGGGGAATTGGAACTGGAATTGGTCCGATAATCGCTAGAAAATATCTGATAAACAAAAGTAAGTGGCCAGCATTAGTTGGAATTCTTGTTTCTGTATCTGGATTTTTCTATCTAATAATTGGAATTACATTATTCGAAAACCTATACCTAACAATCGCATTAATTATTCTGGCTCATGCAGCTAGTGGGGCGAACTGGGTACTATCGACCATCCTTACTCAACAATGGGTAGAAGATGAGGTCAGAGGCCGAGTTTTCAGCATTGATATGTTGCTTATGTCGGTCTCTTTTAGCTTTAGTACATTCACGGCTGGATGGCTTTTGAATAATACAGAACTAACCCTTAAAATGGGTATGATTTGGTTTTCTTGCGCAATGATTGCTTTCGGAATAATCTTCACTATGTGGAGACCTGGCGCTCACAGTGTACAAACATCATGAGTACAAACCGGAGGATACCAATATAACTTATCTTTAGGATTGAATATGTCTAATTGAAGCGTGCTTCCATCTCCTTCTGCAATTGTAACGATTGAAGATGTAGATGCCGGCAAATAATCTTCACCCGTTGAGAGTAATGAAAGTCTAATCGTATGTCCTTCGGCTATCTCTGCATCTAGTGCGAAAAACTCCATCTTGGCAGTAATAGTGCCAACAATTGGAGTCCATGTTGAGGACAAATCTTCGCCACCTTCATGATATCTTAGATCCATTATTGCGTGACCGATGTGTATACAGTTCGTGCCATCACAATCCTCTAACAGAGCGTATAACTGCCCACCGACTGTTGTTGTTGATACTTCTACATGCAACCTCGGCATTCCTTGAATGTACAAGTCTTCAGTCAAAGGACTACTTTGGTAAACTGGACCTGTTGTGGCATCAGGTAGTACATTCTGGCCACCAGATACTCTCTCTAGTTCAGTACCGAGGGACATTACTAACTCAGTCGTATCGCTAGCAGGATATCTGTCTTCAATTCTCCATGAGCCCTGATTAGATTGTATTTCAACATGTAATTCAGGGGATCTACCCTCCCCCTTCAGATACCAATCAAACCATTCCAACAAGTCTTGCATCCAATCAAAACGAATCATTTCAGGGAATGCTTCGCCACCTCTTCCGCCTAATTCCGAACGATCATCTAACTGTATCGCCCTATCGGGATAGTCGTGGTCCCATTGTCCGAAAAGTCCTTTGGATTCTATGCCATTGTCCTTTAGCAAATTGATTGTCGGTACAGCCATATGTGGGTCAACATTCCAGTCATGCATACCTTGGATAAGATAAACAGAACCTCCGTAGTTCTCCAATACTCTGTCGAGGAAGTATCTCTCTGCCCAATAATCTCCTGCTATTTCAGAGCCAAACATCCAGGCTGATACCCCGGTTCCAGGACCAATTAAGTAATCTGGGCACAAGTTACCATAGTCTTCTTCGTCACCATCGAAACCATATGAGCCATAGACGCCATTATGCATAATTGGTGCTCTTGCTTCAGAAGAACCATTTTTCCACATCAATTCTTTCACCCCAATGAGGCCAGATATTGGAACTATTGTTTTGAGATGTTCGTTACCAAACATTGCTGCTTGCCAAGGTGTGGAGCCATCATACGATTTACCAATCATGGCTACATTACCATTAGACCAATCTTGGCTACCCAGCCAACTTACAGCAGCATCATTGCCTAATTGTTCTGCAGTGCCCATCAAGTCCATGCAATGATTAGAACGCCCGGTTCCTGTAACAGATATTTGTGCGAAAGCGTAACCGTGAGGTAGAATTTGATCGATTATCATTTCTCCCAGCCAACTACCTGGAACTTCGATTGTTGGAGTTTCAACACTCGGCTCTTGGAAATATGGGCCAAATTCTGCAATTACTGGCACTTGTACTCCTTCCGGTACATTTGGTCTCCAATAGGCCAAAGAGATTTTACCATTAGGTGCAGCTCCTCCTTCTTCGATAGGAAGTTCGTATTCTACAAATACGTGAGTTGAATTCCATTCATTATCAGTTTCACGAACCTCCAAATCGCCAAACTCCATTACGAAACCATTCGACTGATTAGTGATGTAATCCAAGTTGCCTCGTTCCCAAACTGGAACTCTCACCCCGTAATCGACACTCTCATTTACGATTGATTTGTCAGCAACCTCAGTAAATACAATTGAAACCATAAGGAAGGCGATGGCAACAGCAATAGTCACACTCGCAATTCCAGTAAGGTAACGATTTTCATTACTGTCGCGAAGCAATTCCGCTTCAAATACATCCTCCTCCATGTATATCTCCTAAAGGTGATTACTCATAGAAATGACGCTTGACTACAACAATCAATAAGTCCGTCACTATCCGACATAACATGGCAACCGATATTGATGCAATGCGCAACCATATTGGAGCAGGTATTCCTACACTGTTGCCTGAACACCCCGGTATTTCTGTTGATGTCGATCACGCTCCAGCGAGACGTCAAATTTTAACGCAAGAAGAGAAGAAATTGGCGTTGCGTAATGCTTTACGGTATTTTCCAAAGCACCTTCATAGTGATTTAGCATCGGAATTTGCTCAAGAATTGAATACTTACGGCCGCATATGGATGATGCGATACAGACCCACTGAGTATGAAATAAAATCATACCCAATAGAATCTTACCCAGCTAAATCCATTGAAGCGGCGGCTATTATGCTAATGATTCATAATAATCTGGATGTCGATGTGGCTCAATTCCCTCATGAACTTATCACATATGGTGGAAATGGTTCTGTTTTCCAAAACTGGGCGCAATACAGATTGGTAATGAAATACCTATGTGAAATGAATGATGAACAGACTCTTGTAATGTATTCTGGGCATCCACTTGGCCTATTCCCATCATCTAGAGATGCACCTAGGGTTGTTGTTACCAATGGTATGGTCATTCCTAACTATTCTAGCCAGGATGATTATGATCGAATGAATACACTAGGGGTTAGCCAATACGGCCAGATGACTGCTGGTTCATACATGTATATTGGTCCACAAGGTATTGTTCATGGAACTACAATTACAGTGCTGAATGCTGGCCGTATGTTTTGTGGAGCAAGGGATTCTCTTTCGGGTATTTCGTTCGTAACTTCAGGTCTTGGAGGCATGAGTGGTGCTCAAGCCAAAGCAGGAGTTATCGCAGGGGCTGCATGCATCGTAAGTGAAATCAATCCTCATGCAGCTCACAAACGCCATGAACAAGGATGGTTATCGGTAATTGCTGAATCAACGGATGATGCTATCAACAGAATGGTAGAAGCAAAAGAAATGCGTGAAGCAATTTCAATTGGACATATAGGTAATATCGTTGAACTTCTAGAAAGAATGGTCGAAAGAGGAATCAGTGTTGATTTGTTATCGGATCAAACTAGTTTACACAACCCATGGCAAGGAGGATATTATCCAGTCACACTATCTTTTGAAGATAGCAAAAAGATGATGTCTACTAATCCTAAACAATTCAAAGATGAAGTTCAACACACACTACGAAGGCATGCCGCTGCTGTAAACAGCTTAGTTTCCAATGGCACATATTTCTGGGATTACGGTAATGCATTCTTGCTTGAAGCATCCAGAGCTGGTGCCGATGTAATGGACAAAGATGGTAATGGATTCAGATATCCAAGTTATGTTGAAGATATTATGGGGCCAATGTGCTTCGATTATGGATTTGGTCCATTCAGATGGGTTTGTGCTTCAGGAAGCCCTCGCGACCTGCAGGTTACTGATGAAATAGCATCTGAAGTATTAACTGAAATGGCTAAAGATTCACCAAATGAAATCAAACAACAAATGTTAGATAACATCAGGTGGATTGAACAGGCTTCTAAAAACAAGATGGTTGTTGGAAGCCAGGCTAGGATTCTATATGCAGATGCAGATGGTAGAAAGAGGATTGCTAAAGCGTTCAATGATGCTATTTCTTCAGGTAGACTTAGTGGCCCTGTAATACTAGGCAGAGATCATCACGATGTTTCAGGTACTGATTCACCATACAGGGAAACGGCCAATATCAGGGATGGTTCTATGTTTACTGCAGATATGGCAGTACAGAACTTCGTAGGTGATTCTTTCAGGGGTGCTACTTGGATTAGTTTACACAACGGAGGAGGTGTAGGATGGGGAGAAGTGATTAATGGCGGATTTGGAATGCTGATTGATGGCAGTCCTGAAAGCGAAAAGAAACTTCTCTCTATGCTTGATTGGGATGTCAATAATGGTGTTTCACGAAGAGCATGGGCTCGTAATGATGGTGCCATTTATGCCATTAAGCGCGCTATGGAAAGTAACCCTAACCTCATCGTAACACTTCCAAACCTTGCGGCAGACAACCTCATTGACTCGATGTTTACTGGTGATGAATAATGGGGACTATCAAATTAGACGGTAATACTCTGAGTCCAACAGAGATTGTATTAGTTTCACGTGGTGAAAAGGTAGAAGTTGCTTCAGATGCATGGCCTAAGGTAAAGGCTGCCAGGGATGTTGTTGAAGGGATTTTGAGGCGCGGTGAAACCGTTTATGGAATTAATACTGGATTTGGTGCTTTGGTTAGCGAGAATATATCTCCTGAAGATTTAGCTTCTCTGCAAGTAAACCTGATTAGATCTCATGCATGTGCAATAGGAGAACCTATGTCAATAAAAGATACAAGAGCGATGATGTGTGTGAGAGCTAATTCATTGGTTAAGGGTTGCTCAGGTATACATAGAACTGTTATCGAACAAATAATTTCTTATCTTAATAATGACATAATTCCGGTTGTCCCCAGAATTGGTTCATTAGGAGCATCTGGCGACTTAGCACCACTTTCGCACATGGCGCTTACATTGATTGGTGAGGGTGAAGTCTGGGGCGAAAATGGACCAATACCAACATCAGATTTACTTAAAAAAAATGGACTAATACCTGTTGATTTGGCTGCTAAGGACGGTTTGTCATTGATTAATGGTACGAGTCAAATGTGTTCATTCTTAGTTAATGTTGAAAATCAATTGTCTAATCTAATTCCTATGGCTGATTTAGTTGCATGTGTGTCGATGGAAGCAAGAAAATGCTCTATCAAGCCGATGGACCCGCGGGTACATCAAGCAAGGCCCCATCATGGCCAATCTCTGGTTGCAGAGAGAATTACCAAAGTAATGATTGATTCCCCAATATTGGATTCTCATGCTAATTGTGATCGAGTACAAGATGCATATTCATTCAGGTGCATACCTCAAGTACATGGTGCAGTTCTTGAAAGATTCAGAAATCTTTCAGATACATTAGCTATTGAAATTAATAGCGCGACTGATAACCCCTTAATCTTCCCAAACCCATCAAACCCCGGTCATGATGAAGTAATCAGCCAAGGTAACTTCCATGGAGAGGTTCTGGCACTTACAGCAGACGGCATGTCACACGCTTTGTTTGAACTGGCGCACATAAGTGAGAGAAGAATTGATCAAATGGTTGACCCTTCACGTAATGATTTACCTCCGTTTTTGGCAGTTAACTCTGGCCTCGAATCAGGTATGATGATTGTACACTATGTTGCGGCTGCGGCATTGGCAGAGATGCATGGCAGAGCAATGCCGCGTTCTGCCTTTTCTACTCCTACATCGGCAGGCCAGGAAGATCACGTTTCTATGGGTGCGACTTCCTGTTGGAATTTACTCGAAACGTGTAAACACCTATCACAAGTACTCGCATGTGAATTAATCATTGCATGTGAAGCATTAGAGTACAGAGATTGCGAACCGGCTGAACATGTCAAATCACTCTACAATTTAGTGAGAAATGTTTGCGGACGGTTGACTGAAGATCGCTCTACCTCTAAGGAAATTGAAATTGTTGCTGAAAAACTAGGCGAAGGAGGATGGTTAGCAAGGATAGAGGCAGAATGTGGGCGACTACCTAGATGAGTTCATCTATTTTCGACTCAATGTCGTCTAGTCCAGTTAATTGCCGTACTCTAAATCGCATTTTTGTAACTTCGGAAGCATAACCTCTTTCCATTAAAATATCTAATCGGTTATCTAATTCAACTGCCCTTCTGACTTTATCTTCTACAGATTTATAAATTTCAAAACCTAAATCATCTGATTGCTGAAATAATGCGGGCTCTGCCGAAGAGACATCCAAGCCCATACGTCTCCATTGAAGGATTCTTCTTCTGACTACTTCTACAGAATAACCTTCCCGCGGAATTCTAACCAAGAAGGATAGTGAATTATTATTTTCTGACTCATCTGAAATGTCTTCTATAATCTGTTCAGCGATAGAATCAGAATCAATTACCTCTACGTCCCTGAGTTCTACCTTCTTTGGAATCAACCAAAATGGAGCCTCTTTTTGCCACTGAGAATACTGAACTGGATTTAGTACGTCACCAGCAACGACCAATAATAGAGACCAAGGTTTACGATGTAAAGAATCTTTTAATCTCATAATAAGATTAAGTACATCAGGGAATCCATGAATTGAAATTAACCATTCTATACCTTCTATAACTGCTAATCCTGTATGATTTTCAAACCGTTTCGACACCAAATCAAATATTTGATCCAAGGATGGTTGAATTGATCCATTCACATCCTGTGAAGTCACCCAATAAGCCTCTACTTTATCCAAATCTACATGCTCAAGAAGCCGCCGCTGGGGAAGTCTAGAAAGTAGTAATACATGTCCTTCGTCCCTCATTGAGGAAGCATCAACAAATGCTAACATTTCATCTTGAGATACAAAATCAAGTGTGTACGCGTGTCCTAACTCTAAATCGCTCATCCGCTAACCTCCTAGCCCCCGGCTATGTAGTCCGTAACGCTTCAAGTCCATGAACCATTATATCGTGTGTTGAACTGGGATT
>MDSV01163628.1_pt1 | contig 13523 bp, 14 predicted proteins | sample 810851 | NCBI WGS metagenome assembly MDSV01 (sample SAMN05326640, study PRJNA326480) | marine metagenome | isolation source: seawater | place: Atlantic Ocean: North East | collected 2012 | reverse complement strand
TTTCCATCGTCTGAGAGTATTTTGGCTACGGATGAACCAACTTGACCACCGCCAAAGACTATGATTTTTTTCATTTCTTCTACTGGGTTATTTTCACGAGTTCATTCTACACTAAATTAAAGCAATTAATATATATATGATAGTTTATTTATTAAAATAACCCTTGATTTTATTGGTAAGATCGCCGTTCGAATTATATAAATCTCTTGCGGAAACAATGCTTTTACCTGGTATTTGTAGTTTCTCAATATTAACTACTCCATCTATAGAGGCTATGGAGAGTGCCTCGGGTGTAAAACCTACTACCGAACCGCTGCTAAATTTATGGTCCTTTTTTATATAATTAGACTTCCATAATTTCAAACGTTTTCCAAATAATTCAGTTTCAGCTACCGGCCATCCAACCAATGCTCTAATTTTACAAAATATTACCCTTGATGGCTCATCCCAATTGATAATTGCCTCTTCTTTTTTTATTTTTTTAGCATAAGTTGCTGAGCTACTATCTTGAATCATATTATTTAAATTTAAAAAATCATTATCTAACAATTCAATTAACTTTCCTGAAGCAAGATCAGAAAGTTTTGTTTGTAGAGTCAATGAGTCATCATCATCATATATTTTAAAATCATAGTATTTTAATATTTCTCCGGTATCTAAATTCTCATCAATTTTAAAAAAAGTTATTCCAGTTTTTTTGTCATCATTCATTAATGCTCTTTGTATAGGAGCTGCTCCACGCCATTTAGGTAGAAGTGAACAATGAATATTTATGACTCCATATCTTGGAAATGAGATCAATTCTTTTGGAAGGATTTTCCCATAAGAATAGATAATATAAAGATCGGCTTTTAGTGATTTAATTTTTTGAAGGAAATCTTTCTCAGATAAATTTATAGGTCGTAGTACCTCGATATTATTACTAGATGCAAATTGACCCACCGGAGTATCTTTTTCTTTTTTGTTTCTAGATTTCTTAAAATTCTGAGTAACTACTGCTGATAATTTATGTTCATGGGATTTTAAAGTATTTAATACTTTACATGAATACTGTGGACTTCCAAAAAATATAATGTTCAATTGAGACGCCTAATTTTATATTGAATAAGGTATGTTCTTTCTAGACTGAGTAGCACCCTGTGATTCAAGTTTCTTAATCTTTTTAGCAATTCTATCTCGTTTCACGCTAGATATATAATCAACAAACAGTTTACCATCGAGATGGTCAATCTCATGTTGGATACATACAGAGAGTAGGCCATCCGCAGTATCACTACATTTTTTACCATTTATATCAAAAAAAGAATAGTGGATAATATTGAATCTCTCAACTTTTTCATAAAATCCAGGAACTGACAAGCATCCTTCCTCGAAGATAATTTTCTCCTCTTTACTTTCTATTATTGGATTTATCAGTATCAATGGTTCATCTCTGTTCTCGCTGACGTCAATGACTATTAGCCTCATAGGCAGATTTACTTGAACTGCCGCTAGGCCTATTCCATTGGCATCATACATAGTTTGGAGCATGTCTTGCGTAATTTCCTTCAGTTTTCTATCAAAAACCTCAATATTTTCACCTTTTTGACGAAGCTTATTATCAGGAAAATGTAGAATTTTTAGTATAGTCATTATTAAAGTTTTTCAAAAAGTGTTGTAAATGTATTCATTTTAATAGTATAAAGTAAAAAAATATATTTTTATAAGAGTTAGCAGAAAAAATGAAAAATTTATTAATAGTAGAGTCACCAACTAAGGTAAAGTCTATTCAGAAATTCTTAGGTGCTGATTATAAAGTTCTGGCATCTGTCGGACATGTGAGAGATTTAATAGCTAGTGCTAGAAAAGGGATTGATGTTGAAAAGGACTATAAACCAATATGGAAAGTTTCCAGTGGCAAAAAGGATGTGATAGATGAAATTAAAAAATTTTCGAGAGATGCAAAAACCGTATATTTTGCTACTGACCCAGATAGGGAGGGAGAGGCAATATCGAAACATTTATACGATATTTTAGATAAAGCAAAACTTTTAAAAAACAAAAAGACATATCGAGTTGCTTTTAATGAAATTACTGAGAAAGCTGTTCTATCAGCTATGGAAAACCCAAGAGAAATATCAAATAACCTATGGAATGCTTACCTTGCCAGAAGAACCTTGGACTATTTAATGGGTTATGATATATCAGAATTTTTATGGAAAAAAGTAAGCAGATATGCCAGAGGTGGGCGTGTGCAAAGCCCCGCATTACGATTGATCGTGGAAAGGGAAAACCTTATAAAGGCTTTTGATCCGATTGAATTTTGGGTAGCATCCATAAATGCTTGCACAAAGGAGGATTGCATAGACCTAGACTTAATCAGTATCGATGGAGAGAGGATAAAAAAAGGGAAGATTACAATTATTGAAAACTCTAAACAAGCTGAATCTATAAAAAAAGAACTGGATGATTATCAAGAAATAATAATTCATGATATAAAAGCATCTGAAAGAAAAATGAGGCCAAGCGCACCTTTCACAACGGCTTCTTTGCAACGTGCTGCATATTCAACATTGGGGTTTTCTGTAAAACAAACATCAAGTATTGCTCAAAGACTATACCAGGGAATAGCGTTAGAGGGTGGAGAAACTGTCGGTTTAATATCATATATGCGTACGGACTCAACCAACTTGTCTAATGACTGTCTAAATGATATATCAAATTTCCTAGATTCAAATTATCCAAAGCTAAAATCAACTGAAGTTAGGAAGTATTCCAAGAAAGTTAAGAATGCTCAAGAAGCACATGAGGCAATTCGACCAACTGTTATATCAAATACTCCAGATAAGATTAAAAAATATCTTGAGGAATCTGAATTTAAACTATATGAACTAATTTGGAAACGAACGGTTGCTTCGCAAATGGTTGATGCAGTGAATCAACAGGTTACCATAGATTTTAACTTAGCCAGTAAATTTGGGTTTAAATATAGTGGCTCGTTCCTAAAGCATAATGGGTTCAAAGAAATTTATGACTTATCAGAAAATGATCAAAAAGATAAACTCAATAAAAAAATATTGGAGAATTTAAAGAAAGGAGATAAATTAAACATAAAAGAATCAAATATAGAACAAAAATTTACTCAGCCTCCACCACGATATAATCAAGCGAGCTTGATTGAAGCTCTTGAAGAGTTAGGCATAGGAAGACCGTCTACTTATGTAACAATAATTTCAAAAATACTTGATAGTAATTATGTAGATCCAGATGCAAGTAACTTTCAGCCTACTGCTTTAGCAACTGTAGTCTGTGATACATTAACAAAACATTTTAGTAACGACTTAGTGGATTTTGAGTTTACTGCACGATTAGAAGATAATCTCGATTTGATAGCAAATGGTGATCAAGATCCAATGACATGTATCAAGGGTACTTATGAGCCGTTTAGAATGAACTTGGAAGAGAAACTTAAAACAGTAGATATATCCGAACAAAGAGAATTAAAAAATCTTGGGTTTCATCCTGAAACTGATAGACCTGTCACAGTTAGATTGACAAAATATGGTCCAACAATTCAAATGGGGACAAAGGATGACGAAGAAAAGCCTAAATGGGCTCCATTAACATATGAAATGAAAAAAAATATAGACTCAATAACAATGGATGATGCAATAAAATTATTTGCTTTACCTTTGAAAATTGGGACGCATAATGGAGAGGATATTTTAGCAAATATTGGGCCATATGGACCATATCTAAAAAATGGCAAGACTAATGTTAGTGTTAAACAACTTGATATCTTTGAAATAAACGAAGAAGATGCAGTTGAGCTAATTAAAGAGAAAATAGAAATAGATGCAAATATCAATATAAATATTTTTGAAGAATCTGGCATTAAAGTTCTCAATGGCAGATATGGACCATATGTTACCAATGGAAAAGTTAATGTTACTATTCCTAAAGACATAGAACCTAAAAGTTTAGATGAAGAAAAATGTATTGAAATGATCAAAAATGCTCCACCAAAAAGAAAAGGTAAACGTAGGTTTAGAGCTAGAAAGTCATGATTATCGGTAGTGCTCAAAACGCTATAGGTTATCTAAATGAAGGCAAAATAATAGGTTATCCGACAGAAGGCGTTTATGGTCTTGGTTGCGATCCATGGAATGAAAGCAGTATTTCTAGAATAAATAAAATAAAAAAGAGAGAGACGGGAAAGGTTTTTTTATTAGTAGCTTCAAATATTAAACAATTAATTAAACTAATAGATATAAATAATATCGATTCTAGAGTTATTAGATCTTGGCCTGGACACACTACATGGTTAATACCTGCAAAAAGAGGTGTTCCAAAATGGTTAGTAGATAAAAAAAGTGGTTTAATTGCGATAAGAGTTTCAGAACATCCCACGATTGTTAAACTATGTAATGAGTTTGGGAAACCAATTATATCAACTAGTGCAAACTTGAGTGGAAATTATGAGATAATGAATCAAAGTGATTTTGAGGAAACTTTTTCGGATGTAGTTGATTATTTTGTAGAGGGAAATTTAGGCAACTCCGGTAAACCTAGTATAATAATTAATATGGTCACCGGTGAAAAACTAAGATAATGAAAAAATCAGAAGACTTCAGAAAACTTGAATTAGATTTTAAAAAATTACAGAAAAGTATCATAGAAAAGTTAATATCTATGGACTCAAAAGCTAAAATATATAAAGCTAAATGGCAGTATAAAACAGGTGGGGGTGGTCTGAGTTGTGAAGTCTTAGGAAACAATATTATTGAAAAAGGAATGATAAATTTCTCCTCTATCAAGGGGAAAGTTCTTCCTAATAGTGCTTTGTCAAAAAAAATAAAAGGCAATGTTACAGAGTTTGTCGCAACTGGTGTTTCCGTAGTAATACATCCAAACAATCCTTTTACTCCATGCTCTCATTTAAATGTTCGTTGTTTCGAGACTAATAGTTCATCTAAAAAAAATTGGTGGTTTGGTGGTGGTTTTGATCTTACTCCATACTTTGTATATAAAGAGGACATTAAAGACTGGCACAAATCAGCTAAAGAAACATGTGACAAATATGATTTAAAGTTTTACAAAAAGTTCAGCAAACAATGTGATGAATACTTCTATAATAAACATAGAAAAGAAAAGCGAGGTGTTGGTGGCTTGTTTTTTGATAATCTTAATAAAGAAGACAAAGTTTTTTATAGTAACTTCTTAAATGATGTTGGAAAAACATACATTGAGAGTTATTGTAGAATTGTAAATAAGAGATGTAATAAAAAATATAATCTATCACATAAGCAATTTCAATACTTGCGTAGAGCCAGATATGTAGAGTTTAATTTATTGTATGACAGAGGAACTATATTCGGTCTTCAGTCTGGAGGCAGGGCTGAATCAATCTTAATGTCAATGCCCCCTAAAGCAGTTTGGGTTAGTAATAAAAGTTCTATTCTAAATAAGTTTGAAAAGAATCTGAAAAAATTTTTATAATCAGCTGACTACTTAAGAAGCTCCTCCAATAATTTTGTGTTTTTAATAATCTCTTCTTCGCTCAAATTAACAATTGCGGTAGTTAGTCTAGAAACACAATTCAACTTACCAGCATCATTTCGTATATCGATATTCCAAACATGAACAGATCTACCAAGACTAGCAACTGTGGTTTTACCTGTAACATAACCACTAGAAACAGGCCGCACATGATTAGCATTAATTTCTAAGCCAACAGCTTTCTGTTTTTTCATATCAATGCACATATTTGATGCAATACTTCCTAGTGCTTCAGCTAAAACACATGAGGCTCCTCCATGCAATATTCCTCTAGATTGTCTTGTAAAGTCTTCAACAGGCATCCTTGCGACTACATAATCATCGCCTAGTTCAATAAATTCGATACCTAAATGTTTGTTCAAATTATTATTTCTTAGTGAAATAACATGATTTAGAGTAAATTCTTCATGCCAAATAGACATTTAACCTCCTTTGTTATATTTGTAGATAGATTAATATAGCATCTTCTCTTAAAATAAAAAGTGTTAGACTAATGAAATGAAAAAAAATTTTCCAAATATCAGACTTAGACGACTGCGCAATAATAGCCCAATCAGGAATCTAATAAGAGAGAATGTATTGTCACCTCATGATTTAATACAGCCAATATTCCTTATTGATGGGAAAAATAAAAAAGAAAAAATTAAATCTATGCCTAGTATTCATAGGATGACAATAGACCTAGCTATCAAAGAAATCAAAATTTTAAAAAAACTAGGGATCCAAGGAATAGCTTTATTCCCATGTATACAAAATAAATATAAAGATACTAATGGGACAGAGTCATATAATGACGATGGTTTGATGCAGAGAGCGATAAGAAGTATTAAAAAATCAGTTAATGATATAGCTATAATCAGCGATGTAGCGTTGGATCCATATACTTCTCATGGACAAGATGGAATATTAAGCTTCAATAACAAAATACTAAATGATGAAACAATAGAAGTATTGGTAAAACAATCTTTGAGCCATGCTAAGTGTGGAGTAGATATAATAGCGCCATCAGATATGATGGATGGAAGAATAAAAATTATCAGAAAAAACTTAGAAAAAAATAAGTTTGTAGATACAAAAATTTTATCTTATTCAGCCAAGTATTCTTCTAACTTTTATGGACCATTTAGGGATGCAGTAGGTTCGGTTAAAAATCTAAGTGGAATTAGCAAAGATACTTACCAAATGGACTACTCTAATAAGAAAGATGCTATTCGTGAGGTTGATATGGATATATCTGAGGGAGCAGACATAATAATGATTAAGCCTGGAATGCCTTATTTGGATATTGTGACTAAGATTAGTGATCAGTTTAATGTCCCAATTTTTGTCTATCAAGTAAGTGGAGAGTATTCCATGATAAAAGCAGCATCAAAAAACAAATGGCTTGATGAAAAGAAAATTGTTCTCGAGTCACTTATGTGCATGAAAAGAGCTGGAGCTAATGCGATAATCAGCTACTATGCAAAGGATGCAGTAGAATGGATGAAATAAAAAAGTTTTCAGTAATAGGTATTCCTATAACGCATAGTTTATCACCAAAGATTCATAAAGAGTATGCAAAACAACAAGGTATAACTATTCAATACAAAATGATTGAGCCTGACTCAGACGAACATTTTGAAACACATGCTCAGAGCTTCTTTTCTAAAAAAGGATATGGTGCAAATATAACTATACCGTTTAAAGAAAAAGCATTTTCGTTTGCTGATATTCATGATAACTCAGCCATAGAATGTGGCTGTGCAAACACACTACTGTCTCAAGATAATAAAATTAAGTCATTTAATACTGATGGGGAAGGCTTTATCAAAGACCTAAATGAAAAGAATATAGACATATCCAATAAGAAGATATTAATATTAGGGGCTGGTGGTTCTGCTAGAAGTATCATAAATTCTTTAACAAAAAACAATATTGATCAAATTGATATTTTGAGTAAGACAAAAGAAAGGGTCGATATACTGATAGAAAAATATGAAGACATGTCAAATATAAATAATTATGAAAAAGGATCAAAATATGATTGTATTATAAATACAACGCCTGTAAGCCTAAATAATGAAGAAATAAATTTTCCAAAAGATATTTTTAAAGATACAAGTATTACATATGATTTATATTATTCTAAATCGATTACAAAATTTCAATCTTGGTCAAAAGAAAATGGTGTAAATAAAGCTTATGATGGATTAGGTATGCTCATTCAACAAGCAGCTCTGTCTTATAAAATCTGGAATAATTTTGAGCCATCAACAAAAGGCTTGAAGAGTATATTAGGCTTTTAAATATTGGTTTTTTAAATCAACATAGCTATTCGCGGAGTATAATAAAAATTCTAGCTCTTTATCAGTCAGTGTTCGAAGTTTTTTTGCAGGGCTTCCAACATATAAAAAACCACTCTCTGTTTTTTTCCCAGGACCAACTAATGCGCCCGCAGCTATCATACACTCTGAACTAATAATCGCCCCATCTAAAATAACACTACCCATTCCAATTAGTGATCTATCATTAACTGTACAAGCATGAATAACTGCACAATGTCCAATGGTTACATCATTACCAATTGTCAATGGAAAACCAGAAGGACAAAATTCCCCTGCATGTGTTACATGCAATATAGAGCCATCTTGGACATTAGTTCTCTGACCTATATGAATTGTATTTATATCGCCGCGAGCTACTGAGTGTGGCCACATGGCACTGTCTTTGCCAATTTCAACATTCCCAATTACCGTGGCTTGCTCATCTACATAAACTGTATCATGAATTTTTGGGCTTATGTTATTGAAGCTTCTAATCATGTTATCTATTCCTTTTCATAAACTTAACATATATTATAGTCATAAAATCAATTAGGAAGGAAAAATTTATGAGTGAAAAATTTATTATGAAAGTTGGAGAATCCCTTGTAGCTGGTGGGCCAGCAGGAACAGCTGCTGAGCCGGAGATAGTTATAGGCCATTTAAATGGTCCTTTTGGGACGGCATTTGCAAATTTGATTGGGAATCAGACAAAAGGACATTCTAAAGTTTTGGCTATAATGAATACCGATGTAATGGTTAAACCTGCTACTTTAATGGTGAGCAAAGTCACTGTAAATAAAGATAGATATACAAACATTTTAATGGGTACAGTTCAGGCAGCTATTGCAAATGGTGTTCTTGATTCTGTAAGAAATGGAGATATCCCAAAGGAAAAAGCGAATGACCTAGGAATTATTGTATCTGTATGGCTAAATCCTTCTGTTGCTACCGATGATAGCTTAGATCATAAGATACTCTTTGATATACACAGGAAAGCAACTGCGCAAGCAATTCATAAGGCAATGAATAATCAGCCTGATATTGAATGGTTACTTGAGAATCAAGAATCAATAATTCATAAATATTTTCAAATGGGGATTGATGGAAAAATATAAAGATATTTTAGCAAAGACCAAACTCTATTTGCAGCTAATGAGGATAGATAAGCCAATAGGTTTTTTCTTATTGATGTGGCCAGTGTTATGGGCTTTTTTAATATCTTCTAATGGAACTCCGAATATATTCTTTTTATTAATATTCGGCATGGGGATAATTGCAACGCGCTCAGCTGGTTGTGTGATTAATGATTATTTTGATCAAGACTTTGATATTAAAGTAGAAAGAACCAAAAACAGAGTTCTGGCTACCAAACAGGTGTCAAATCAAGAGGCTCTGATACTATTTAGCCTACTCATAACCGTATGCTTTATTCTTTTATTAATGTTGGGTTTTGAGATAATATTGCTAGCAATATTTTCTCTTTTCCTACTAGTGTTGTACCCGCTAACAAAAAGATACTTTAAAATCCCACAATTAATTCTAGGAATGGCGTTTGGATCAAGTATACCAATGGTGTTCATGCTGGAAAAAGGTTCAATAGATCTCAACTGTATAATTTTATACATACTAACTATTATATGGGCTATTGTTTATGATACATATTATGCGATGGCAGACAAAGAAGATGACAAAAAAATTGGTGTCAGATCATCAGCATTGTTTTTTGGTGACAAGGATATAGTTTATTCTATAAATCTACATTATATTGTTGTATTAAGCTTCATGCTTTTAGGCATTATTAATTCATTCAGCATAATTTATTATATATTTATTTTACTCTCACTCTTTTGTGTCATATATCAGAACTTATTAGCAAGATCCAGAAAACCCTATCAATGCATATCTGCTTTTGAAAATAATAATATCTTTGGATTAATAATTACTTTTGGTCTAGTATTTAATTATACTTAAATAATATGAAAGAACTTAATATCAAAAATAATTGGTCAATAGAAGAATTACAGGCCATTTATGACTTACCATTTAATGATTTGTTATGGAAATCTCATGAACTTCATCGAAAATATCATGACCCAAACAAAGTGCAAATATCTACACTAATGTCTATTAAAACAGGTGGTTGTCCAGAAGATTGCAAATATTGTTCTCAAAGCATTAGGTATGATACTGATGTTAATTTAGAAAAAACTTTGCCTCTAAAGGATATAGTTAAACAAGCTAAGGATGCAAAAAATAGTGGGGCAACTAGGTTCTGTATGGGTGCGGCGTGGCGCAATCTTAATAAGAGTAATCTAATAAAAGTAAAAGAAATGGTGAAAGAAGTTAAAGCTCTAGGTCTAGAAACATGCGTAACACTAGGTATGCTGACAGGTCAACAAGCTGTGGAGCTAAAAGAAGTAGGACTTGATTATTATAATCATAATTTAGATACATCTGAAGAATATTACAAAAAAGTTGTTACAACCAGAACTTATCAAGATAGGCTGGATACTTTGCAGCATGTCAGAGATGCCGGTGTGAAAGTATGTAGCGGTGGAATACTGGGATTGGGGGAGGAAAATATTGATCGTATTAAACTAATTCAAGTACTCGCCAATCTTGAAGAACATCCAGAATCTGTGCCGATAAATAGATTAGTTAAGGTAGAAGGTACTCCATATTTTGATAATTTCGATGTAGATGAATTTGACTTTATAAGGGTTATAGCATTAGCGAGAATTACTATGCCACAATCTTATGTGAGATTATCAGCCGGAAGAGATACTATGAATGATCAGATGCAAGCGTTATGTTTCTTTGCAGGTGCTAATTCTATATTCTATGGTGAAGAATTATTAACTACAAAAAACTCCACAATACAACATGATCAAGATCTATTAGAAAGATTAAAGATAAAAACTCAAAACCCTATGACAATAAAGAGAAACAAAAAATCTGCTAAAGATGGCGGTGGAAGTAAATTGAAAGATATTCCAATATCTATTAAAGATCGTCAGAAACCATTAGCATCATAATATAAGTGTCTGACTTCAAAACTAGATTACAGAAAATAAGAAATGAGCATAGATATAGAGAAAGATTACCTCTTGATTCTGCTCAAGATATCTTAGTGAAAATTAATGGGAAATTGCTTACTAATTTCGCGAGCAATAATTACCTTAACTTAGCGAACAATAAGCAACTAAAAAAATTCTTCAAAAAATCCATAGAAACATATGGGATAGGGTCTGGCTCATCGCCTTTAATAAGTGGTTATAATAGAGAGTATGAAAAACTTGAACGATTTATATCTAAAATTATAGGCTTCCAATCAACTTTAATTATGAACTCTGGTTATTTAGCTAATATTGGTTTGCTTAATGCTATATCTGAAAAAGGACCAACCATATTTCAAGATAGATTGAATCATAATTCAATAATAGAAAGTTCAAGGCTATCAAATACTAATCTAGTTAGATATAAACACCTAGATTACGATGATCTTTTGTCAAAAATTGATCAATCAAAATCTAAAATAAACATAATTTATACAGATAGCGTTTTCAGTATGACTGGGGAGAAAGCTGATATAATAAAACTTTCAAAAATTGCCATAAAAACAAACGCTTTTCTATTTATAGATGATGCCCATGGCTTCGGCGTTTTAAGAAATAATAAAAAGAAGTTTCCATCATGTTTAAATAATTTAGATTTAAATAAAGTTAAAATAGATGCATATATAGCAACATTCGGCAAAGCAGTTGGCACACATGGAGCATTTATAGCAGGCTCAAAGAATTTAATAGAGCTACTTATTCAACAGTCAAAGCCATATATTTACTCAACTGCTTTACCACCAGCTCTAATAGCAACCTCATATGAGAGCTTAAAAATGATAATGAATAATGATAAATTAGTTACAAAGCTACATGACAATATAAAGTATTTTCAATACTATTCCTTAAAAAAGAAATTAAATATAAACTTTTCTGATACTGCAATACAAACTCTTACTATTGGTGATCCAAAAAATGTTACAGATATATGTAAAAAAGCCATGAAAGATAATATTTTTATTCAAGGAATAAGATATCCAACTGTCCCTAAAAATAAGGACCTTATAAGGATTAATTTAACTAGCGGACATAGCAAAAAACAAATACAATCACTAGTAGAATTTTTAATAAAAATATAATGGATATACTTACTGATAAAAATATATTACTAGGCATAACTGGCAGTATAGCTGCATATAAAGCAGCTGATATAGTTAGTAGACTCAAAAAAGAAGGTTGCAATGTTAGAGTTGTAATGACGAAAAGCTCTGAGCTCTTTATTACAGAAACAACTCTAGAATCACTATCTAATAATAAAGTAATCTCTGAGGAATTAAGTGCATCTACAAAATCTAATTTTGCTCATTTAGACTTAGCTAAGTGGGCAGACATAATATTAATAGCTCCATGTACAGCTAATTTTATGAATAAAATTGCTAATGGATATGGGGATGGCTTGCTCTCCACAATTTGTCTTGCTTTTACAAAAACAATTTTTGTGGCACCTGCGATGAATCCTGATATGTGGAATAATAAAGTTACGCAAGCAAGTATTAATAAACTTAATGAAGCACAAATAATAATTATAGGTCCAAACTATGGAAGTCATGCTTGTGGTGATATTGGTTATGGAAGAATGTCTCATCCAGAAAAGATAATAGAAAAAATTAAAAATAAAGGTAAAATTACAAAGTTGTCTGGTTGCAGAATATTGATAACAGCTGGGCCAACTAGAGAGCCTATTGATCCTGTAAGGTTTCTTAGTAACTATAGTTCAGGAAAAATGGGATTTGCTATCGCTGTTGCGGCAAAGTCTATGGGTGCAAGTGTAGAGATAATTTCAGGTCCAGTATCAATAGATTCAGTTAAAGATGTAAAAACAACATATATAGAAACATCATCAGAGATGCTAGATGCCGTGATGTCTAAAGTACAAAATTTTAATATTTTTATATCTACTGCTGCAATAGCGGACTATAAGCCTGTAAATTATTCTAATACTAAACATAAAAAAAATGAGAATAATATTAGTATTGAATTTACTCGTGGAACGGACATCCTAAAAACAGTTTCAGAAAAATACAAAAATATATTTACAGTAGGCTTTGCTGCAGAAACTGATTCGTTGCAAAAAAATACGATAGAGAAACTTCATAAAAAAAATCTTGATATGATTGTTGGAAACATAGCTAACCATGAACTTGGACTAGGTTTTGAGTCAGATTATAATAAAGTAACAATATTTTCTCATAATGGAACTAAAGAAATTGATGAAGATAAAAAGACTAATATTGCATTAAATATTGTGGATTTCATTGCTGAAGAATATTCAAGAAAAATAAAAATTGTCAAATCAGATGCTAAATGAAGTAAAGGTTAGGATAAATGATAAAAATTTAAGAGATATCCCATCTTTCTCAACGCCTGGGTCAGCTGGTTTAGATCTGCGAGCATCATTAGAATCACCACTAGAGCTAAAACCAGGTATAACAGAACTTATTCCAACAGGAATATCCATATATATAGAAAATAAAACTCATGCAGCTCTTATATTGCCTAGGTCAGGTTTAGGTCACAAAAATGGCATAGTGTTAGGTAACTTGGTGGGATTAATAGATTCTGATTA
>MDSV01148912.1_pt1 | contig 13523 bp, 2 predicted proteins | sample 810851 | NCBI WGS metagenome assembly MDSV01 (sample SAMN05326640, study PRJNA326480) | marine metagenome | isolation source: seawater | place: Atlantic Ocean: North East | collected 2012 | reverse complement strand
TAAAAATACATAGTAATATCATATATAACAAAAACAGAAAATACAAAAAACAAATTGTAAGGAGAAGAATGACGTCGATGAATACCTCCTCCTTGGAGATATCAAGACTTCAAGATGTTTTATTAAAACTTGCAGATTCTGCGGAGAAAGGAATCAAAACATCGCAAGCTAGCCCAAAACAATTAGTGGAGAGTGCTTTCAACATTAGTAAAACAGAAACAATTCAAAGTAATAGGTCTTTGCATACACGTGCTATCTCACTCTTACTCTGTTCTGATGATCCACCGGATATCCTTACCTTTTTGAATAAAGCTTCCATTAATCGAAGAAATGGAGATAAGGAAATGAATGAAGCTAGAAAAGAAGTTGTCGTTCAACTTACGTCATTGTTCAAAGCTGATACCAATAATCTTGCACAATATAAAACTTTTCTCAATAAAATTATCGAGGTATCTTATCAAGTTTTAATGCGTGAAAATAAATCAGCAACTGTACGCACCCCTGTATTTAACCTGTTGTTTGAAATATTAAAAGCTTCACCAAGTGAATTGGATGATAACGGAACACCGCTGGTGACGGCGTCACAGTTCAAGGTGGGTTTTTTCACTAATAATGTCGGTAGACAGTCACGACCGCTTTATGATATGACACTAAATCTCATTGGAAAAGGTGCAAAAGCGTATGGGGTATTGAAAGGTTCCGCATTGGAATTACTGGGTCGTTTATATTCTGTTTATCCACTCGAATTGAAAAACAATAGGGATGGAATATATCGTACGTTATTGAACGGATTAACTGGTGAATATGCTAAAGAAGGTGGCGATGGGAAAGCTAATATCATTTCAGGAGCTATTAATGGATTAAGTGCTGCTATTGAAATAATCGATAAATTTAAAGATGGTACATGTATTTCTGATATTTTCAGCAAAAAAAATGAAATGAATGATTTATTTTCTTGCATATACGAAAAAACCATTTATGTTCGTCAAGATTTAAAACGTTATAGCGTACCAAAAGCTGGTATTGAATTTATTTCAAAACATTCTCATTTATTTTCAAAAAGGATTATTAAAAATGGTGAAAAAATATATCGTCTCCTATTAACTATATTTTTAAGTAAAGATAAAAAAACACTACGTGAATTTGTAATATTTGGTTTACGTGCTGTCATACGTGTATTTAATAATGAAATATATAATTTTCACAACGAAAAGATAAATAATGACAATAACAACAACAATAATAGCAGTAGTAGTAGTAGTAGTAACAATAATAGCATGATGATGATGATGATGATGGAAATGGATACAACTACCACTACTTCAGAGAGAAACACTACTATTGTTGCCAATAGTGAAGATATGAAAAGATATGATATTATATTCCAACTGGTTATGAAGTCTACAATGAATCTTTTACAAGATAAAAGTCGCAAAACGCAAGAACTTGGTATTTATATCATTGGAGATTTTGCTGGCGCAATGAAAGCAAAATTTAATGATTCAACGCAAGAGCTGAAGGACATAATTATTAATAAATTGCTCAAAAATTACATGTCCAATATTTTAACATCACGCAATAGTGCGGCAAATTATTACTCAAATGGGTATAGTGAAATTTATGCAAAAGGAAGTGATGAACAAGCAATGATATCTGCATGTTCATCCATAATATACTACATGCCGGAAGAGAGTCTTGATGCTGCATTGTACGATCCGTTGAGCAAAGTTTTACGCCATGTCGTCCATAACTATTACCAGACATGGGAAAAAAGATACAAAGATAGTGATCGTATAAATTTTGCTAAAGAAATGGTTCATTTAATGGATGCTACGACGAAAAATAATGAAACTTTCCTGGCAACTTTAGACAGTATTGTTGTAGAGTGTATGAATATGTCAATGTACAAAGTTGAAGCATTACAAAGAATCGCTTATGATATGAACAGTAATAATGTTGAGGATTCCTTCGTAAATTTCAAATTATCTGATGTATACTCGAAATTTATGAGTGAAATTTTAATTTATGCATTAAGTGAACCATTTATATTTTTATCCGAACGTAGTAATAGCAATAACAGCAATAATGGTGAAGGAAATATTATTGCACAGTCATCATCTCATAAATGGACATGCAGAGATGAATTATATGTGGCACAAAGTATCATAAATGCATTAATTAAGTCTATATTAAACAAGTTGCAAAGTTTCAATTTGGCACTGAAGGATCCTGAATTAGATGATATGGACAAGGATGATGAAAATGAGGCACTGACTCAATCTACTAATAATGAAAATGAAGTGACACAATTTATGTTGCGAAAACATTTAAAAGAACCACAAAATCCAATTGATTATAATCATTTTTTGAATTTAATTGAATTTTATACGTCAATTAATCAAATTCTAAAACGTAAACTGTCAAATACCTTGTACAACAGATACGTGCAATGTAGTTTGAAATGGGCCATCCCATTCCTGACAAAACTAATACCATTATCTCTAGATCATTATGAAGTAAGTGGTTTTTATAAAATCATTCAAATTTTTTTTGAATTATGCAGTGAAGGAAATTTTTTTAATGATAAGAACCAAATGAGAAACTTCTTTAGCAATAATAGTAACAGCGGCAATGTGAATGATAAGAATAGTGTGATTAAAGACGATCGTGAAAAGTGCTTTGAAATTGTTTTATCATACGTTGAAACAATACAAAGGCGTTCTACACAATATCGCGACGAACTGTTTGTTTCTGCAGCAAAAATGATATTGTCCGCTCCGCATCAAATGATGGAATATTTTTTGAAAGTTCAAACCCCCATTTTACAAAGTGCATTAACTATTGGCCGCTCTTATCGACCAGTGGCATGGGTTGCTGTAAAAGCATTAGAAAAATGGCGTCAAACATTGTCTGATGATAAGCTCGATGAATGTTTACCATCTATTTTACCAAAATTAAACGAATATTTATTAGAAGATGAAGAAGAAGCGCACCAAGAGTCGAAGAAAGCAAGTAAAAGTAATGCAGAAGGAAGGGACAGCTTACGAACATATATCCTGAATTTTCTAGGAAGAATTGGTGGACGTGTACATGACATAGTTGGGTCATCGGAGAAAGACATTGCAAAAGGATTACGATGGACCAGTTCAAAAGATGTGTTGAAAATTGAATTGATATTTGACCAAATAAATGCTAAATATAAATTGGATCTTACTGAAATTATTCCTCGAATAATTGAATTAGCAGAGCTGAGCGGTGACTATGATATTAAAACAACTGCATGCGAAGCATTGCATACAATTATCTTGTATATGTTACCACAGGTGAATCAACCAGAACTGTGTCAAATATACGAAAAAGTTTTCCCGTGCATTTTACGTTTAGCAACAGATTCATACGATTTTACAAGAAATTTATTTGAACCACTTGTAAAGCAACTTTGCCATTGGTTTTCCAGAGCTAAATCACGTAAAGATAACCAAACTGCACCAGAGACGGTTACGTGGTTGAACTGTGTCGTGATTGGAGCAAGCAACGATAAGGATGCTGCACTAAAGGATGTAAGCACACGAGCTTTAGCGGAATTTTTGAAATGGGCTATAAAACAAAACAATTCTCGTTCACGTAAAAGTAGAGGAAGCAGTAGCAGTTCTAGCAGCGGTAGTAATGAGTCGAACCCTGTGCAGATTGATTCATTAATGCGGCGTTTGTTCAATATGTTGAAAAATCCAAATACGCACAAACAAATTGGTGCTGCAAATACAATCAATTTATTTTACAGAGATTTTCGTGAAGAACCGGAGCTAATACGCAAGTATTCGTTAGATATCATATACCACACTTTAAATGCTTTAAAAAGCAATGAGAATAGCTTCACAGATAATAAATTTGATAATTGTAAATCATTGGGCGATATAATTGAACACTTTACGAGGATTATATGCAAAAATCTAAGTGGTGGGGACAATTATACAGGGGAAGCTATGAACAATTTGGATCAATTAATGGAATATATTTTATGTCAGATCTCTAGTCAATCTATAGAAATGCGCGTTATTTGTTCAAAATTGTTCAGTTCTATAGCCAGAGCAAAATATGAATCTGAAGCTGGATATAGTTTAACAAAGAAGCCGGACTTTGTATATTTGTTTGAAAATCAAAACAGCTTGCGTTATCGTTTACAGGTAGGAGATTTGAAATCGTATTATAGAGGTCTAGAAGGATCTTTATTTGCATATAATTGGGCTATTGAAAAGCACATGATTAAAATGAGCAGCCTAGCATCATACAACCATGATATTGGTGGAAGTTCCAGTATAAATAAAAAGCGACATATTAATGGAGACTCCGTTTCAACAAGAGCATCAGTCTCACATATTATTGACAATATTTATGAATTGATAAATATTGCTGGTAGAACAGCAAACACTACAATATTGCCTGGTACATTGATTTGCGAATTGTTCAAATTCATTGATAATCTATTTCAAGACAAGGAAGCTCTAGCTTCTTTCTCTAATAATACCATAAATCCAAAACACGCCGGAGATTTGTTAAAGGGTGTGGTGCCATTATTAATTGCAGCACTTTTTTATCCAACCACAATTTCAAATGAAGCGCAAGTTCCTCACGAAACGTTACAAGAGGAAGCATGTAAAACGTTGTTTACAATTGCTAGCGGGGTACGTAAATCTGAAACACTTTAAAATCTTTGAAGACAATATGATTTCTGTTTGGCTGTGATGATACAACAATATGTTTTTAGACCGACGTTTTACCGTTGTAGTATGGCTTTGCAAGGCAAAGTTGGTACTGTTAACCCTAACTTGGTTTTTATTTTGTATCCTTCCGGATGCAATACATCATTGTATGATATTTAATTATGCAAAAGGTGGAAATTCAGTTTTTTTGTCTTTTTTCTTATGTTTTGGTATATATTTTTTATGCTAAAAAAAAAAAAGGTGAAAACGTTGTCACTAATTACCAGAGTTTTATTTGATCTTTGTTCGGATCTTACATGATCCATGACCGAGATAAAGGTTCGTCCTTGATATCGAAAGTAAAACAAAGATGGGATTCGTCTATAACATATGTTTCTGAGCCAATATTCATGAAATTCTTGACCTTATGTATAAACATATATATTTCCACTACTAAATTAAGTTTAATGACTAACCTGAAATTATAATTTATATTAGGAACATAAATCGACATTATGTAGCAGTGATTTTGATTCTATTAATGTTGTGAAGAAACTAGATTTAATTTATAATGAAATTGATGAGACTTTGAGAGTTACTCGAGATGGTCTGGATATGGAAGGAAACGTAAAATATACTTTGAAATCGAAGAAGTTAATTTTGAATGGCTTGACCTTGTCTAATAAACATGGTGTCTTAAAATTAATTTTTTCGAACGACGATCGTTACAATACTTGCATTAACAAGTTTTGCAATCTCATCATAAATGAATTAAAACTTGTTGCAGAAAGAAATTTATCCCCATTACTGATGGACTTTTACGAATGCGTTGTTTTTTTTCTGTTCAATTTTAATAAAATACACTTAGAGCCAAAGGATGTATTGTATATGATTGAAAAATCAAGCTTTTTGAGTTACATACTTTCTATGTCAGAAAATCTTCAGCAAAATATCAATGACAAGAATAAAAGTCACGATAACTCAATAATTGGAGCCATAACATCGTTTTTTATGCAGCCAAACGTTTGGATAAGCATCTCCAAGGATATGTTCCGTTTTGCTTTTCAATCATCTCGCATTCTTCATTTGTTAAGAAAAATTATTATTCGTTTTATTTTATACAATAAAAAGTATAATACGACGGAAATTTTATCGTTTGATCAACTAATCGAAGCATTTAATGATTATTTCTTAGAGCAAAATCGTCTTTGGGGATCGCAACTTCAAAGTAATGGAAACAGTAACTCTCAAAGTAATTTCGTTATGAATGGAGTTAATCCAATATTGCAAACTTTGATTTCATTTTTACAAATTTTAATACCAATAGTTGAAAGTGAAAAGTATGTCAGCAGTGAACGTACAGATTCATTCCTTTTGGATTTATTACACTTTTTGTTAATGGATGTTGGTGATCAACCACCATTTGAATTGAAAATGGAGGCTTTCAGACTTTCTGGTACACTTCTAAAATCGTCTAGTACGATAGAACGAAGAGACGCAAAAAAATGTTCAGCAATAACATGTGAAATATTAAAAAAAAGAATTTTCAGATACCACTTCCCAGGCCCAAGTTCAGTCGTAGATGCTGGATCGAGCGACGAGCGTGAAAATTGCAAAGCTGTTGAAGTCGGACTTCTAGTTTTAAATGTTGGTGGTATTTTTTGCCATGAATATTTTTCAATTTTGTGTAGGAAAATTCTACACCCAGACCATTTGTTGCGTGAAAAAATTGATCAAATGCTTAAAAAGATTATTACAAGATATGCGAAGGATCCTGCTCCTGATATGGTTGTACGATTACGCTCCAGTATCATGGAGCTCTCGACTTCAATTCTATTTAATAATAATTTGAAGTTGTATGGCGAGGATTTAAAGGAGATGGTTCTAAAAAAAGTGTGCATTCCATATTTGCTGCATTGTCAAAAAGATATTATTTCAAACATATTTCGCACCGGTTATAAGAGCTTACCGGGTAATCAGCCTCTTTTTGATTGGCTTCTTCCTCTGTCAGATGCATCAAAAGTTGGAAACGTAAATTCCAGTTTCATTAAATATTCATTTTCTTTACTACAAATTTTATACCAGCGATTAGATGATAAGGAAATTAAGAATCAAATCGTCGAGTTAGTTCAAGGTTACGGCACAGGTAAGTCGCATCTCGGCAAAAGGTTTGCTGATGGAAAAGACACTGCGTTAACGATGCATATCATTCTTCAATCGAAGAAAATTATATTGCACCAAGATCCCAGTGTTGACCATTCTTGCAAAGTTGCTGCTTTCTTGTGTTTGTGCCATTGTGCTATTAAAACACAAAGGAAAATGCAAACTCAAGTAAATTTAATTAATAGCAAAAGCAAAAAAGCGGACAATAGTTTGATGCATTGGAAAAATTTAATAGTAGATGTTCCGTACCCATCACAAGACTGGAGGAATGCTAATGCAGATTGTGTTACTACTACTTGTAGTATATTTGAGTATCTTTGGAATCAAAATAAAAATCCAGAACCTAATTATGAATATAACGCTTGGGCTACATTTGACGAAGAACAACAAATGTGGATAAGGGTTGCTGACAAACCTCAACCAGAATTTATGAAAATCCTTCTAGATATTGGGACGAATGCAACCGAAACACCATTGTGCTTGAAAATTTTTATTTTACATTTAATCAGTGAAATGCCTGAGTACTTTAAACCATTTTCAACAGAATGGGAAGCATTTTGCATTTCAACTTTAGTTGATTATAGTGCCGACACACGACTGTTTGATGATCGCTTTCAAGACTTTTTTAAAAGGATGACATCAATATTAGCTGACTGGCATGATGATCACGGCGATGTAATGATGAAGAACGTAGCAAATAGTGGTAGAGCGGATTTGTCGATGTTGTCCAAGTTGAAGACGTTTTTCAATAACTGGATCAAGGTATTAGCATATACGAAAGGTGTCATTAAGTCAAAAGCACTCGATCATTTTAAAATACTGTTTAAGCATTGGTTTCAAGAAATGAATTCTCAAATACTATCTGTCGACACGTTGCTAATTTTTGATATTTACATGGTAGGCTGTAATGCAATTTGTAATAACTCCCATTGGCTTTTTAAGTGGATGGAAGAATCAAACAGAAAAAGCAATGTGCGATGGGCGTCACAATTACAAGCTCTGGCGCTTGCTATATATTGTATTATTAACGAATTTATACCGTGGAATTGGGAGAAAATTAGTAGCATTATGGATAAGGACACGTTCTTATATGACAAAGTTCATGGTATTAGAAATAAGGTCTTTGAAGCTAAATATATTGATATACGGTTTAACGCTTCTAGATTTATATGTACAATTGCACAAGAATCGAAGGAAGATGAAATTTTAGGCAAGGCATTCTATGATGTAGTAAGGATGAAGTTACAAACCAAATTTAATCCTCACAACAAGGCAGAAACAAAAAAGCTGCTTCAAGTGGCGCTGCATTTGGGCCCACGCCTATGCAATAGCCGCGATTTCTTCAGTAATTTTTTGGGTCGTTTGTCGCTATTGGATAGCGACAGCGTGGCGTTGGCGTTAGAAATTACGCACAAAATGCTGACATGGGAGGAGGTATCGGTAGATCTTGTAACATTATGTTTTGAGCACTTGGAAACAGCATTTGATATGCTAGCTTCACAAGATAATCAAAAAACTAAAAGGTTTTTATTAGAGATAATGACATTGTGGATTGAGAAAAAGCCGATAGAGGAATGGCCAAAATCAACATTTGTTTCAATTAAAATGAACAAAGAATCATCTACTACAGTGATTACAAATACAAATTTTACAATGGCATATATTACTAATGAAAATCCTGATATTTGTATACTGTTTTATGAGCTATGCATATCGATGGATCGACGATTGGTTGCAAAAAATAGGGAAAATGTTGTAACACCGGTAACTACAACTACAACGAGTACAACCACCGCAACAATGCTAACAGATGATGATGCTAAATTACAATACTTTGATAAAGGTACGCTATATTTGAGGGACATTCTTCTATTAGGATTGAAAAATCGTTTTAGAGTTGTAAAAGATTGTTTACTATCATACTGGAATGAAATTCTACCACAAAAAAGTAGTGTCAACCGTGCTTTGTCATTGTTAAATCCAAATATTATCAGAGAAGATATGGAAGACTTTCATTCTCAGTTGTCCAGTTATTTAATGCTCTGTTTGGTAAAGAATGGTGCTGATTATCGTCAAAATTCATTCTTACCAAGATGCAATAAAGAGATACACAAGTGTGATTTCACAGACTTAAAAATAAATGCGGGAAGTGGAAACGGATTTGACATGACGCAATCCTTGTATATGGAACCTGCATTTTCATCAATGGTATCCTCAATGATAATACCTTCGTCCACTTCTCAATCGACAAATATGGATATAGATGATAATTGGGCTTCTCAGTCTTTGTCAACTGCCACTAGTAACAACAACAGCAATTATGGCGATATGGTAATGGCAACACAAAATGACGGTGATATGTTATTTAGTCTAACCCAGTCCGAAAATGGTGGAGCCAATAGTAGCGGAGCTTCTACACAATTAGCATCACAAAACTTTGGAATACAGCTTTACCGTAAAAGAAAAATGGATCCTAATAATGGCTCTTTCGCTATGCCGTATTCAAGAAGCAAACGGCGAAAGTACGAGAAGGAAAGTAAACGAAAGGTACTATATCGAAGTTACAGGATTGGCGAGCTACCAGATACTAAATTGAAATACAAAGATTTAATAGATCCTTTATTGAATTTATTCATATTTGATAAGAAGCTTGCTAATATGGCTGCGAATAGCATATTTTTGTATGCCTTGAAGGATGAAGGTTATCATTCTATACTAAATATTCTAGCACGAAGTAATACCGATAATATCCACAAAAGGGATTTCTCTTTCATTCGAAACTGTTTCACATTATTATCTGGGCCTACGAAGGATGATATTAGCATAGAACAGTTGGAAATTATAAAAAACGAAGCAATAAGTAGCCTAAACTTAGCAGCTGGCGCAGTTGTTATAGAGGAAAACATAATTGCAAACGACAGATTAGCCAATGATGGAAATGATGGATGGGAATGTTTAAATAGCATTTACGAGACTTTAAAAGAAGAGGAAATTATGGATGGATTAAAGCAATATGAAACTGATGCTTTAAATCAAGCGAATTCAGATACCTCATCTGATGATGAATCCACGAAGTTATTTTTAAAAGACTTTTTCAGTAAAGTTAATCGAAGAGAATGGAAAGGTGCGCATGGCATTGTTTGGGAAGAAATAGATAAGTTGCTAAACCGTTATTCAAGCTTAGATGTATATTCGTTTTCAGCACGACATGATGCTCTGTCAATGCTTCCACTTTTCATTTCATGCCAAGATTTTGTAACCTTACAGGAAAATGATAATGCTGGTTATGATGATTTTGACCGTCTAGTAACTAGTTGGGAGAAAAGTTGGCCTTCCCATAGATACGATTCAGTCAAAACGTGGGATGATTTACACCAGACTCGTATGGCTTGTATTCATACAATACCAGAAAGCAATAGAAAGGACGAGGCGAGAATGAGCTGTCTATATCGTCTTGCAGAAGGATCATTCCTTCAAAATAATAAGATGAAAGCAAGAAATAGTATCGTCGCAGCAAGCAAAATTAGAAAGGACAGCCAACTTAAAAAAACTTTTAAGGATGGTTATATAACCGCTCGATATTTCTACTTAGTAGATGATAAAAGTATACCTGCGCTGAATAAAGCAAACTCAATTTTAGAAGATTTGAAAATAAGTAAACTGTTGGATCAAGAAAGTGAAACAACAAAAGCGAAATTTTATATTTTGCAAGGTAATATATTTTCAAAGAAAATGAATATACATCTAGAAGATTTTTTAAAACAAAATGAAGATACGTCTAAAGGATACAATGACATGATAATTCATGATATTTGTAACAATGCAAGGACTGCATATACACAGGCTGGCGGTCCATCAGGATACTGTGCATTAGCATTATTTGATGAAAAGTTGTTGGATAATTTAGAAAAGAAGAGTAATAACAGTAATGGTAGGAGCAGCAGCAGCAACAACAGCACCAAGGAGAATGCCGATGAGGTGAAATTTCACAAAGCACAGTTTTATGATTTGAGCACTAAATTCATAGACAATTTATTGCATGCAATGAAATTGGGCAGTATTGTTGCATCAGAACGTTTTTCAAAAGTTTTAAGCTTAATGGCACATCCAGATAGCAATATGAAAATTTGCTCGTATTTCTCGTCTCAAGCAAAAAAATATCAAGTTGAACCTTGGAAATTTTTAAGTTTTATTCCATTAATGATGGCATTTTTTAAAGAAAATCACAGTATGCGAATGGCATTGAAAGATATAATTATTAATGTTGCAGAGAAATACCCACAGGCTGTTTATTACGATTTTCGCATTGCAAAAGAAAGTATGAATCTATCTGATTCCGATACGATATTTGTTGTACCGTTAAAACGAATATTTCAAAAAGTACCAAATTTGACTCAATTTGCGGATGCTATCATTGAAATTGCTCAAAGAAAAGCACCAATTGATCCGAAGTACAAGAAAATGAAAATTATTAGAAATAAAAAGGCAATCATGACAAACAAGTATGCAGACATATATAAAGGGCAAAAAATGAGAATAGAAAGTCCATATTTATTGACATTGTTACATTCTAATATTGAGATTCCAGGACAATATCGCAATACGAAAAGCATGCCATTACCAAATGGGCATGCTGCAATTGCGTATGTTGAAGAATCAATGTTAATTTTATCATCGATGCGCGCACCAAAGCGTTTAACATTTTATGGAAGCGATTCAGTTGAATATCGTTTTTTAGCCAAGTCCGACGAGGATTTAAGAAATGATCAGCGCGTGCAACAAGTCTTTGAAGCAATGAATAGCATTTTCCGTTCAAAACCAGATTGTAGAAAGCATAATATGAAAGTAAATACATTCGCGGTAGTACCTATTACGATGACAGCGGGGCTAATCGAATGGGTTGATGGTACATGCACGCTATCTGATACATACGGCCCAGAAAAGAAAAATAAAGAAGCATATGTAAATAGAGACACTATTGCCCAATTCATAAAAGAACATGGCAATAAATCTGGTTCTGATGCTTATGATAAAATATACAAAGATGCTGCAAGTACCAGAGGAGAAGAAAAAATTCGTAGTAAATATGAAGAGACGACGGCAAAATTTAACAATTTGCGCTTTAGAAATTATTTACGTTCGATAGCATCTACAGCTGAAACATTTGTAACTCTACGTAGCAAAATTATATCATCACGAGCGGTTATAAATATCGCAACATATTTATTGGGAATTGGCGATCGCCATTTAGGCAATTGTTTATTACGCAAAAGTGATTGCGAACTTATACCAATTGATTTTGGACATACCTTTGGTTCTGCAACATTTCTTTTGCCTGTTCCTGAGTTAATACCATTTAGACATTCAAAACAGATGGTTCATTTAATGGCACCCCATCCCAACCGTAATGCTGCGTTGGAAGCACATATGTGCACGGTTATGAAAGCAATGATTAGTGAGAAATCGTTACTATTAAGTTCCATGAGGTCGTATCTTGCTGATCCAATATTAGAATGGCGTCAAAAATCCTCCAGCAATTTAGTGCAAAGCTTTCAAAGTCTTAAGCTTAATACACAAAACAAAACCTGTTTACAATTTGTAGAGAGAAAAATTGCAATGGAGTCACCATTTTCTATTTTGTATGATACTCTTAATTCCAACAAACGATGTGTACCAGCAAACATAAATTACTTAAAGAATTTTGTCAAAGGATTGGAAAAAGAGTATAAAATCAATAATAAGAAAAATGAGAATGATAATATGAATAATAATAATAATAATGAAGACGATATAAATAAAAAGGTAAAAGAACAAATCAAACAATTGATGATATTAGCAACTGATGATAGAGTGCATTACAGAGCATGGCATGGTTTAAATTTATGGTGCTAAAGCTAATGCATACGCGCCTGATATAATGGAAAATGTGTGTGTATTTCTAAGAGTATTATTATACTGAAGTATGATAGATCTCGATCTATCTATCTATATACTATATATATATATATATATACGAATATACTAGTAATTAAAATACCAATTTTTATTTATTTATCATATGCACCAACAATCTCAACAACGCCAAGTTTAGGATTCATACGCAATTTCTTAACTAATCGAAGTTGTTTTTTGCTCATTTTTTTAATTTTTTTATCATTTGTAATAAACTGATACCTGGAATTTTCTAGTTCAGCTTCTGCTTTTCGCTTCTTTTTTGCCAATGTCTTTTCTTTACGCTTGGTAAGCATTTCATTCCTATTATTAATGACTTGCTTTTCTAATTCTTTCATTTGTTTAAATCTCTTTTTTGCTTCAACTTTTTGCTCCCATAGACTCTTGCGGTCTTTTGCTGATTTCCTATTAGAGGTACGTTTCTGCTTACTTTTCCAAAAACGTCCACTAATTGGTTTGCCATCTGTAATAACTCTTTTTACAGATACAATATGTGTTCTTGGCTCATCTGGCTTTGACATGATTATTTAACAATTATATATATGAATATGTAAATATATGTATACATGTATGTAATTGTATTTATCTCTCTTCGTTTTACCTGTATTATTGTGTAATTGGACAATAATATATAATATAATACTATATATATATATTCTTGTAGATATATTATAGATGGTTCTTGCTGCTGCATGCTGCTGCTGCCAG
>MDSV01059331.1_pt1 | contig 13525 bp, 11 predicted proteins | sample 810851 | NCBI WGS metagenome assembly MDSV01 (sample SAMN05326640, study PRJNA326480) | marine metagenome | isolation source: seawater | place: Atlantic Ocean: North East | collected 2012 | reverse complement strand
AGGGCACCTAAACCGCACGCTGTGTACAAAAGCCCCATCAGCGAACCGAGACCCACTACCCCAAATAAGTCCGCAAGTACCAGTGGACTAACCGCGACAAACGAACCGTATCCAACACCCATAATGATCATAAAAATCACGAGAGTCACGAAAGACGACCCGGCTAATAGCCAAGTGGCGAAAGCTATTGGACACAGCACAAAACCAAATCGAAAGATACGAAAAATACCGAAATGGTTAGTGAGCCAACTAAAACCAATCCGAGACAAAACACTAGATCCGCCAAGTAAGCCAACCAGGGTGGCTGCAGCGACAGCTGAGATTCCCCGCTCTTTGGCATAGGGAACCACAAAAACGAAAGGAATAAACAGAGCAGTGGCGTAACAGAGAGCAGCTAACCAGAGCTTTCGAAACGTCGGAGAGAAAAATGCCTCACGCATCCTTGATGGGGCTGCGCCAGCTTCTCCGGGAGCCCGAGCCATCATCAAAGTGCCAACCACCAGAACGAGTGAACCTACGACACCGAATATTCGGTAGGTACTTCTCCACCCATATGAGTCAATAAGTCTGGCTGCCAACGGGTTCATGACCAGCGTGCCAACACCAATACCAGCCACCGAAATGCCCACCGCTGTGGCGCGTGATTTTTCAAACCAGCCGCCGACATGGCCGACCATCGGAATGTAAGCACATGCCGCCGCAATACCAGCCCCAACACCGAAGGTTATGTAGCCAGCCCCAATTGAATTGACATAACTAGTGGCCCAAAGTCCGACGAACAGCGCAACCGCTCCCGTCGCAAGCACGGGTCGCGGCCCATACCGGTCTGAAAGACGACTTGTGATCAAACTCAACCAGAAAAACGAGAAAGTAGTGAGCCCAAAGATGACGGCAGTTGAGCCTTTCCCTGTTCCGAAATCATCAGCCATCGATTCGAAGAACGCACCGAAGCTGTATACCGCGCCCAGCGCCACCGCAGAAGAGAAAAAGGTGGCGACGACAGTAAGCCAACCGCGGGGCGAGTCAATTAGCTGTCTTTCGCTCATACGCCCCTACTTCAGCAACTTCGTCACTTTACTCGGTGTTGATAACTCGAAAGCCTTCCGCAAGGCGGCCTGGTTCCATATTCGCTGTTGATGCCACGCCTGACGCCCACTCTCGAAGTAGATCATCTAGACCTTCGATGCGATCGGTTTGACTTGAATGGCAACGTAGAGCCTTGACTTTCTCTTCAAAGGTGGCGGTGATGTCTACGTGCATCATCGTTCCTTCAGGAGCAGCCATCCACATCATCCAAACTTCGGTCACCGTGTGCGGTTCGTGACCTTCAGCTAGGAGTTCGGGGTGTGATCGAGGGTTTCGAGCATCAGGATAGACAGCGGCCATCGTCGCCCACGCCGTCGCTAAATGATCCGGGTGAGACCCGTAAATTCGATCCCAATTAGCGGTTGTGGGCTGCGTCACAACAACATCGGGTCGAACTATCCGGATAATCCGCGAGATATCGCGCCGAAGCTCAAGGTTGTTTTCGACTCGACCATCAGGGTGACCTAACCAATGCAAATCTTCTACTCCCACCGCTAACGCTGCAGCTGTTTGTTCTTCCTGACGCAGAGCCGCGAGGTCTTTACTGTCGAGGGTTAGATCGTCATCGCCAGCGTCGCCGCTTGTGACCAAACAGTAAGAGACCTGCGAACCGGCCCTAACTAACGCCGCCATAGTGCCAGCGGTACCAAAATCAACGTCGTCGGGGTGGGCGACAACGACCAGAACTCGTTCTGGTGTCGTTACGTCGCCTGTAGCAGTAGGGATTGTGCCCGGCACAGCGTTATGCAGCGTCAGCGTCGTCTCGAACGGGAGACTCACCAAGCAACTTCTGAGCCTTCGATATGTAGCCAGCAGCTTTCTCGACCCAACGTTGATAACCAGCTAGGTCACCCGCTCGCAGTGCTGCATCAGCGCTAGCGAACGCTTCCCCGGATAGAGCCAACAACTCTTCAACGGACATCTCATCAGATTCTTCGTCTTCTTCGGGTTCAGGCGACTCAGAACTCTCGTCATCGTCGGGTACTGCGACATCAAGCTCTGGTTCCACGGTGCCAGACTGCAAATCGATGTTGAGTCCAGGGATCGCGCGGGCCAATGCCGCCTCGAAACTGTCGGCAATTACGACTTCTGGGCCCACACCGACGATAACCAACTGCAATTCAGGAACCGCTGTAGTTCCAGTGGCCTCTATGTACAGTGGACGAACGTACAGCAACGAGTTCTCAACTGGAATGAGAAGCAGATTTCCCGGCACAACAGTTGAACCATTCTGATTCAACAGTGTCACTCGTTCAGAAATTTCTTCCTCGGTCTGAATATTCGAGTTGAACAAAGCTGGCCCATCAACTGGAGTTGATGAACGAATCTCATAGACCTCAATTTCTCCATAACGTTCAGGGTCGTTGTGAACAACCATGAAACCTTCCAGGTTCTTACGCGAATCATCATCGGAGAACGGGACGAACGGTCGGAAAATGACGAACGACTCATCGTCATCACCCGGTAGTCGCATCAATAGGTATTGAGGCGCAATGCGCACCTCAGCACTGCTAATGATGTTGCCTGATGCATCAATGACTGATTCCACTGCGGTCTGACCGATTGAATTTCCTGGATCTTGGGCAACGCTCCAAGCTCCCGCTGCGTCATAGAACTCCGAAGCCTCGGTGATGCGATATCGACCCCACATATCTGTTTGCATTCGGAATAGATCTTCTGGGTAACGGAAATGCTCTGCGACCTCAGCGGGAGGCTGCTCCTCACTGAACAAATTGGGGAACTGTTTGCGGTACGACTTCGCTATGGGGTCTTCGTCGTCGACTATGTAGAAGGTGGGAGTTCCGTCGTAAGCATCTACAACGACTTTGATCGAGTTTCGTACATAATTTGCTTGTGTACGGAGGTCACCTGATCTGACCGCGCGAGGATTCACTCGTTGCGCATAGGGGAACATATCTGTGGAGGTATACGCGTCGAGGATCCACATGACTTTGCCGTCGATAATCGCTGGGTACGGGTCTCGGTCAAATTTCAGGAACGGGGCAAGGGTTTTTGCCCGGTCAACCACATCGCGCTTGTACAAAATACGGCTATCTGAGCCAAGCTCGCCCGAGACAACAAGGTTCGGTTCTGCGAAACGCAAAGCAAACGCAAGTTTTCTCGGAAGCGAATTGATATCCACCCCGTCAGCCCCGGAATAGCGAGTCACTTCGGTCTGGTCATCATTATCTTGGAAGTCAACTTCGTCTCGAGCTGCGCCGACAATGGCATAGCCCCTCAAACCTTCACCTATATAGAGACCTGGTGTATCTACAGTCAAAGACTCAGCCCCTGGACCTGCTGACACGGGTATGTCGGCTAAGGCGTAGTCCGGGCGGCCGTTGGCATCGATGGCGTTAGCGGGCGCGGCCGCGATTCCATATCCATGTGTAAACGCAATATGTTCAGACTCCCATGAGCTATTTGGAAGGTCGGTTTGTTTTAGTTCTCTAGCGGCAAGTACAACCTGGGTGGTCCGACCATCAATTTCGTATCGGTCGACATCGATGTCGCGGAAGTCGTAAAAACTCTTTATGCCTTGCGTCTGTTGGAAGGTGTCACGCATTATGGCGGGATCTAAGAGCCGCACATTGCGAACCGTCGCAAGATTTTCCTCAATTTCGGGTGCCGTGAGCGTGGGTTCGTAATCGAAGTTTCGTGGTGTCACCTGGTCGAGACTCATCGCGATACGCGTCATCTCGATATTGCGTTCGATGTACGGGGCTTCTTTGGTCGACTCCGATGGCTCTACCTGAAAGCGTTGGACCAAAGCTGGGTAAATCGTTCCGGCCAGGCTGGCGACCAGTGCCCAGAGACCAACCGCAATGATTGGGTAGGTAAATCCCCGCCGCCATATGTTAAAGATCAACAGTCCAAAGCAGAACACACTGACGATCATCAGAAGCTGTAACGCAGGCAACTGTGCTTTGACGTCGGTGTAGGTGGCCCCAGTTACAAAGCCACGTTCAGACAAAGTCAGTTCGTATCTATCGAGGTAATAACCGACGCCTTTCACCAATGCGAGCAAGCCCAAGAGAAGCGATAAGTGGGCCTTAACTTGCGGCGTAACTCGAGATCCGGCCTGCCCTTGGAGGCGTATACCGCCATTGAGGTAATGCTGGATGGTCGTAACAACAAAGATGACCAGTATCGCGGCAAAGGCCCAACTAACGACGAACGTCAGAAATGGAAGTTGGAAGACATAAAAACCGACATCGATACCGAACTGCTGATCGACGATTCCGAAGTCGACTCGGTTGGTGAAGAACAGCCAGCTTTGCCACTGCGAGGACACTCCCGCTCCAACTAGAAGCGCAAACAACAGTGAAACAACGCTTCTGATGAGAACTGTCCGAGAGGAAGTAAATTGTTGCCACCTTCGCGAAAGTTCGTCTTCTGGTCCTGGTGGCCGAACCTTGGGGGCGAGACGGTCAGCGATGAAGAGGTTTATCCAGAGTGACGCGAAAAATACTGCGGTGAACAACAGCCCGAGGCCAATCTTGGCCCAAAGCACCGATGTCCACACCGATGACAATGAGAGGCTGTCGAACCACAGATAGTCGGTCCAGAAACCAGCGAGGCCTCGGATCGACGTGAAGAACAAAAAGATGGCCAACCCACCGATGCCGAGCAGTACTCGTGCCCGATTGGTTCGCCGACGACGTGACTTCATTCGCTCAGGTGGTCGCATATACCTGGAATGTTACAAGCCCGCGGGCACGACCAGACTCCGACATCCCGGACCAATCGGGGGAAGCAGGTGCCCTGAGGGGAATTCTTTACCTTTTCTGCGTGCTAAGGCTGACGCGTTGTCATAGCACGTCATGCTGCAGCAACCATCTGAGGGGGTTTCCCATTTGATTTGTTCATCCGACGGGATCGTGGCGTAGAGGCCTAGAGCAAACGCTTCGGCTATTGCGTCCGTGGCAATCAGGTCTACAGCAGATTTCTTCCATTCCCGGTAGACAGCTCGAAGTCGGACCTCGATGGCGACATCATCGTCCAGGTGGGCCTGGAGGCGGTCGCGTAGCCAATCTCCAGTGATTCTTGCGACTTTGTTCGGTATGCCATCAACGTTGACCTTTATTCCGCCTGCTCCAAATTTTGCTGCGGCAGCCACGAACGGTGTCAGGCCTTCGATGAACTCGTCATCCATTCCTTTCGGCACTAATTGCGACATTTCAAACTTGTTTGAAGAAAGGGTTTTTAGTTCCGGTAGAAGACTCTCGAGCCGCGTCGCAAGGTTTCTCTTGAGTTGTCCTACCGAGGCGCTAGATAGCTCCGCAACCGTGCTTCGTAGACGGTCATGGTGGTCACGGATTGTTTCTGCGTCTCCGTGAAGTGAAACGTATGGGGATTCAGGGATCGCCGGGATCTCTCCTGTACGAATGAGAACTTCCTTCGCCCATTCAACATCGTCGAGCTGTGGTTCTCCGAGACGCGCGAAAAGCTCATCAATTACTGCTCGCCGTTGAGGTGGAGCTGCGCTAGGAAATGGAACCACTTGCCGTTGTTCTAAATCTTTTTCCGATCTCTCTTGGATGTCGGCCAGTCGCAGACCATCTAGGTGATGGTCATCAACAATTTCGGGGTCTAGGTCGATGGAATTGTCATCGCGCTCGAGAGTGAGTCGATGAGATTGCAGATCAATGACGGTTCCGGGACCAACGGAGGTTGTCGAACGATTCTGTGTTTCATCACTCAGATCAAGTGGTCCTTCTGTCGTAGCAGCTACAACTTGCTGGACTGAACGTGCTGCTGCGAGTTCATTTTTCAAACGATGCAGTTCACGACCTACGTCTTCTAGGAACGATCGCACTTCGTCGATCGAATACCCGCGGAACACGTGAGCGAATTCAGCGTTCACGACCGCTTCTGGATCAATTTCGAACGCCCCCTCGGCGTGCTGAACCATGATGACCGAGGGTACCGATCGTTCCTAGCTGAGCGCGGATGGTCCGGCGGTACCAACAGGTTTTAATAGCTCAATAACTCAATCCCAGACACGTCGCCTCCTAGCGAACGAAGTTTGTATAACGCATCATCTAGGGTCTCCACTCCAACAACTTCGATCATGTCGCCGAGTACCGCTTTCGCTTGGTCGGTCTGTCCTGCGGGGACCAAGAAAAGGTCAGCTCCGTTGCGCATCACGGTGTGGCTTTTCTGTTCGACGCCGCCAACTGCGCCAACGTTTCCCAATGGGTCAACGGTGCCCGTGGCTACAACCTTCAAGCCGTTCAGAAGTTCTCCGGGGAGCATTCGTTCTAACAGTGCCAAGGTAAGGCTGAGCCCAGCTGAAGGGCCTCCGACTCGTTCGACTTGGAAGTCGATTTGGAAAGGTAATTCATCCATCTCGACGTAGGTGCTAATCGACACTCCTAGGAATGCTTTCCCATTTCTTTCAGTGAGTGTCACTGTTTCATCCCGAATAGTCCCGTCTATCTGCAGTACAGAGAACGAGAAACTGTCTCCTGGTGACTTGGTGCTTACTAGTTCGCCGAGATCACGTGATGTTTTTACATCACTGTTTTCTGCCTTGACGATGACATCACCACGATCCAGGGTTCCAGATGCCGGGGTGTCGGGCACAATCTGAACGACTAACGCTCCGGCTTCTGAGATCACGTCATAGCCGATTCGTTCAAGTGCTACTCGGGCAGCAACATCGAGGCTTCTTGCCATTTGTTCTTGTCCAAGGGTGCGGTTTTGTTCAACGGTCCGGTCACCCAATATTTCGTACCGCGGCGAAATTTTTATGGAATCGTCAAGCCAACCACCTACCAGTTCCAGGATCGAAGGTTGAAGGTTCGATTTGACGGTCACCATTTCGATTTGACCCTCAGCGTTGTAGGTCTTTGTCGGGTCTACTTGGAGCATCGGCCCTATGTCCCGGGTCGCACCTGGGCTAGTCAAAACCTTTGAGGTAATAGTGATCCGGTCGAGGGCAGCGACTGTGAGTAAACCTGCTGCGAGTACGGCGGCAATGACTGCCGCCCAACGTGGAACTCGACGAGTGGTCGATACTTCAACGGCGGGGAGGGAAGTATTGTCGTTCATAGGCGGCTCGGACATCAGTTATAAGCGTGCCACGCTGTACCCCTGTGACGGCACGCGGCTTGGATGAATTTAATGAACGATAGAGAAACTGATCCCAAACTCACTGCACCTCTCGAAGCGATACAGCCCTCTGAGTCACTGTCTATCGACTCCGATGACCTCGGCTCTGACTTACAGTCGCGACGTCAACTTAATTTGAATGATCCGCGCCGGATTCTGCCGCCGCGGCCGTATAAGGGTTCTTCGCTGTGGAGAAAGTTGGTTGCCCTTCTCGGTCTCGGCGCTTTTTCTGTTTTGGGTGGTTTGGCCATCACTCTTATTGTCGGATTATTGGCGATTGTGGCGGCTCTGATTTTGCAAGCAGCGATCAGTTGACGCAAAGTGATCCGCGTGCGGCGCGTGTACGGGCAGTGCTAGCCGGACATCGAGGCGACGAGGCAGAGGCACGGAGTTTGTTGACCGATGTCGATGTCGGTACTCGGTGCGCAGCTTTAGGAGCGTTGGATCGAATCGGTTCGCTAACTACTTCAGATCTCCAATCAGCACTCGAGGACATGGATGGCTCGGTGAGGAGGCGGGCTTTGGAGATTGCGGCAAAAAGATCGGACGTTGAAATCGCTGCATGTCTAGACGATTCGGTTCCCGCTGTTGCTGAAACTGCGGCCTTTGCGATCGGTGAACGCACAGAAACCACCGCAGTGTCATCGCTTATTGCGATGGCTAATGATCATGAAGATGCCTTGTGCAGGGAAAGTGCGGTCGCTGCTTTAGGTGCTTTGGCGACGGCGGACGAAGTTGACCGGGCTGAGATCTTGACCTGTCTTCTTGGGGTGATGAGCGACCGACCTCAGATACGTCGACGCGCTGTTTTGGGTCTTTTTCAGTTCGATGAACTTGAGGCAGAGGAAGCCTTACAGGGTGCTCTCGCTGATAAGGATCGTCAGGTTCGTGCTATTGCGGGTGATCTTCTCGGGGTTATGACTGATTAATTAATCAAGTATTTCATCAGCTAGTGACGCAAAGTTTTGTGGGCGCAGCCTTCGTTCAAGCTTCCAGTCACGGCCATCTAATTCATCTTCTTCAGCGACCTTGATTCTGATGCTCATCTCCCGAGGCAACGACAGTTGTTCAAGGGACATATCTACATCTTCGGCGAGTCCGAACATTTCGATCCGTGCGTGGGTCTGAGCGGCTTCAAATACGGTCAGGCGTCTTAGATCTCTGCCTCGGACGGCTTGTTCCAACAGTTCATGTAATCGAATTTGGGACACATACCCGTCACGCATCCTTGTGTCCGGTTCGGCATCCGGAGCGTGGCGCAACAACGACGCCAGAAATGGTCGCATGCCGGCTGCAGCGTCAACGTGCCAGGCTGGGCCTGAGTCGATATAAGCAAACTGTAGGTCGCTACGATGAACCATTGGATCGGTAAGCCCTGCTTGACGGAAGACGGTTCGGCTGGCTGGGATCGATGCAACCAGCTTCTCTTGAAACTTTTCTGAAACTTCAACGAGAACATGTTCGCAAGCTGCTGCCAATATCGCGGCGTTCAGGTCTTCATCGACCTTGATCAAGGTGACGCTTTGTGCTCCGGCAATTCGTGCTGCTCCAGACGCAGAGTTTCTGACTCCCACCCCCAGTGGTGAGCCATCAGTTATCACACACCACTTAGAAGAAGGCGAGTTTTCGAAAAGGGCGAGGACTACCGCTTCAACTGGAGGGCTGTGGGTTAAAAAGCGAGGATCAGATTCCCAGTCCAGCGTTGATGTAGGAGCTACTCCGAGAACTTGTCCTTCGACAAGAAACGGGTGCACCGCTCCCATTGCCGTTTCATCTATAAATGTCAGAGCTACAACCTCATCAAGTAACCCGGGCACAAGTTCTTCGGCGACCTCCGGGTTTCCTCCGTGGTCGAGAACTTCTAGTTCTACTGCGTATCGGCCGCCAACTCCTCCCGAGGCGTTGATGTCCGACCAGTAGGCGTTAACTCCGGTCAGGCGCGTTCGGTCTAACGCTGATCCGGGGCCACTCAAATTGGCAATAACTCCAAGTCGGATGATGTCTCCATCGAAGCCGACTGATCTTTCAACTGACAGTGTTTGTTCATTATCAACATCGGAGACGTTCGGTCCTTGTTCGGAGCAGGCACCAGCGAACAACAGTGCTGTGGTGATGAGGGAGATTCGATATTTGTTGAACATGCCAATGTGCACGTGAGCTTTACCAGCGATTGCTGTATGTGTTGAGCGTTGACGAAAGTGCGTCAAAATTATCTAGAGCCCGTCCTGCCCCGAGAACCACAGCTTCCATTGGGGTTCGAACAATTCGTACCGGTACACGTGCATCATTTTCTATTCGTTGGGCAAGTCCTTTTAAGAGGCCACCACCACCGACCAAATGGACACCGTGCACTAGTAGATCTTGCGATAGTTCAGGCGGTGCCTGGCTGAGGCAGTCGATCACGGAGTCGATTACGGCTTGGACTGGTTCATCCAACGCTGATCGCACTTGGTCTGGAGTCAATATAAATGTCCGAGGCAAGCCGGTAGTGAGATCTCGTCCCTTTACTTCGGCATCAAACTCATCTTCGACGGCCCAAGCAGACCCGATTTGAACTTTGATTTCTTCAGCTGTCCGTTCGCCAATAGCTACCCCATGCACACGCCTGGCATAGTTCTGCAAAGCCACGTCGAAATCGAACGAACCGACTCGTACGGCTTTGAGAGAAACGATCCCTCCCATAGAGACCATTGCAGTTTCAGCCGTTCCACCGCCAATGTCGATGACCATATTCCCTATCGGCTCATGAATGGGTAAACCAGATCCGATGGCTGCGGCCATCGGTTGTTCGATGAGACGCACATCGCTGGCTCCTGCCCGGCGGGCAGCGTCTGTAACAGCGCGTCGTTCGACGGGAGTGATGACCGAGGGTACACACACAACGACACGAGTTTTCCCGAACCGGCCGACGCCTACCTGTTGAAGGATCAGCCTGATCATTCGCTGTGTTGTGTCAAAGTCAGTGATGGCCCCCTTTCGTAGTGGGCGCACCGCGACGATGTAGGAAGGGGTTCTGCCGATCATCTGCCATGCCTCACGTCCGACTGCGAGGACATCACCGGAGCGTTCGTTCATGGCTATTACCGACGGCTCGTTCAGCACGATGCCGCGGCCACGCTCGTACACCAACGTGTTGGCGGTGCCGAGATCGATGGCTAGGTCACGTGCCAGCGGAATGCCTCCCGCTGCCGGGTGATGGCTCGTCGTCTAATAGTTCCACGACCCGGTTTTCGTCCGGTGCCAGGGCGTCCAGACGCTTTTGGAAGGCATTGATGCTCGAATCCCAAGGGGTTCGTTTTCGGCTACCAATCAGCAGAAATAGTGAACCAACAAGTGTGATTGCTGCTGCTAGGCCTAAGAAAGCGAGTGGGGTCACGACGACCTCGTATCGGGTTGTTGGGTTGACGGGACGTCTGTGATGTCTTGGGCAGCGAGCGCCCAGTCTTCACCGTCTTTCCACACTTCTCGTTTCCATATCGGAACGGTTGCTTTGAGCGTATCTATGCCGAATCTTGCCGCTTCAAAGGCCTCTGGCCGGTGTGGCGATGAGACGGCTACCACTACTGAGCTTTCACCGATTTTGAGAGGACCTGTCCGGTGGGCCATGACAACGCGACAAATGTCTGGCCATTGATTGCGCATCTCGCTGACTATTGCTTCTAAACGCGGTTCTACGTGTTCTTCATACGCTTCGTATTCGAGCAGAGACACATCATCACGACCGTCAGCGTGGTCACGTGCTGTCCCCGAAAAAAGGACTACGGCACCGCTTGATGGGTGGACACACCAGTCATAGATCTCGCTGATCAGTAATTCATCGGGAGTAAGTACAACCCAGGAATCGTTGTTTCGTGGAGCGGACACATTGCTTATGGTACGCCGAGGAAGGCGCGCCTCCCTGTCGGATACGTGGGCCGCGGATAATAACTCGAATTCGGTGGGTACGTTTTGGGGTGTGGATCGAACTGACGACCCTGGACAAGACCCAGACGAACCGGCGAACAATGAGAGTTCAGGCGGTTCTTCTGATGATTTTGCTTCTGTTGAGTGGGAGCTAGGCGGCTCGGTTGATTGGTCTCAGATTCCTGATGACCCCAATGTCAGTAGCGAAGCAACCCCGACGAGTCGATACGCCTTGCACCCAGATGATCGTATTTGGCGACATCCCAGTGAGCTGCAATATGTAGCTCCCGGTTCAGGTCAAACGGGGCCGTTGTCGGGCAGGCGCGGGGTTATTGGCGCTGGTCTTGTTGGCGCAGTCATCGGCGCTGCAGTCGCCGCCCTAGTTATTGGAGTTGTCTTCCAAGCATCACCACAGGTGGTCGAACGAATCGTCGAACGTGAGATCGCCACCGCGAATGTTTCGGCCTCAGGAACAAGAACTGCTGGATCATTTACTGTCGCTGACATTGCGGCGGAGGTAACTCCAAGTGTGGTTCGTGTCGAAGTAATTCAATTTGGTCGCGTCATAGGTTCTGGTTCCGGGGTCATTTTTCGCGATGACGGCCATCTCATAACAAATACTCATGTAATCGAGAATGCTGATAGCTACCGGATAGTTCTTGCTGATGGAAGCGTTTTTGAAGCTGATTTGGTTGGAGCGGACCGGCGCACAGATGTGGCTGTGCTGAGACCGACGGAGGTTTCAGACACAAAGTTCGCTCCGGCGACGTTGGGTCTAACTTCGGCTCTTCGCGCTGGAGAAACAGCGATCGCTATCGGGTCGCCTTTGAGTTTGCGTGGAGGTCCAACCGTTACGGTCGGCGTCATCAGCGCCATTAACCGGCGTCTGCAGTCACCTCAGGGAGACTGGTTGTATGAATTGGTTCAAACTGATGCCCCCATATCTCCCGGTTCGTCAGGTGGTGCGTTAGTTGACGCTCGTGGAGCAGTAGTTGGTATCACCACGGTCATAGCCGTTACTGAGGTTGGTGCTGAAGGACTCGGTTTCGCTACTCCGATCGAAATCGCGCACGATGTCGCCACCGACATTATCCAGTGGGGCCGAGCCCGTCATGGGCGTCTCGGCATCCGAGGTTCAGACGCGTCGGCGCAGCTTTTACCGCCAAGTCACAACGCAGGGGTTCTGGTCCAGTCCGTTGATTTGGATGGCCCGGCTGACCGCGGTGGTGTTGAGGTGGGTGATGTCGTGGTGGAAGTTGATGGTCGGGTTGTTCCCGATATGGGCGCGTTAGTCGTTGACGCTCGGATGCTGCAGCCGGGCGATATGACGTCATTAAGAATTTGGCGCAATGAGCAGCTGTTGGTGCTGAAAATTGAGGTCGGAGAACTTAACTAGTTCTGCTATCGAGAGATTGTTCGTTTCAGCCATGAACCAAGCGCACACAGCAGGCCAATAACCGCTGCTGCTCCTACCCCCAGCGACACGTTTTGTCGCTGTTTGGCGTTCATTGAATCCCACGGCATTCCAGCTTCTGCAGCGACGAACACTTGGTCGTTTCCGTATCGCGGGACCCACCCTGTGCTTCGCAACCGGTCGTTGGCTACCACCCACGGGTATCGGGTATAAGGCAGGAGGCCGGTGGGTGCTTGGTGCCCGACGCGACGTGCCACATACCGGTCCAGGCGGCCTGGTAAAGGGATCGGTAGTCGGATGGTTGGTCGCGCGCCTACGAGGTCTTTCACTTCTCGTGCTGTGAGCCACCCGTCAGGTGCGACATTAAATACGCCCGAGTCGTCAAGCTGAACCACTGTGGCGACAGCTGTCGCTAGATCATCCAAGTGCACGAACTGTTGTGGTGGGTCATCTCGGCGGGTTCGTATGGGTGCTGCAGCGAGCAGGGCTTCACCAATCAGTCCCGATGCATTTGGGGACGCGACCGCGGTGGGTCGCAAGATCGTTACTTGCCGCTCGAGGTTGAAATCGGCCCATTCCAGCGCTGTTCGTTCTGCGTCAGCTTGGTGGACTGCGAACGTTGACTCGGGGTTAGGTCGAACTGCGGCGTCTTCTGACAGGGGTATCGAGTTGTTGGGCCATGCCCCGTACACCATCGCGCTCGAGACGACTACTAGTCGGGAGATTTCAGCTTCAGTGGCAAGTTCTAGGAGACCGATGAGATTTTTTTGGTCTGAGTCTTCGGAGAACGCTAAATGAACGACACATTCAACCTCAGTCAAAGAAACTGCATCCAACCCAAATGTGAAGCTGATGACTTGATCAAAGAGTTGGGTGAGTGCTTCAGAAATTCTGGACCTCAACGCCCCTTCTGCTCCCGAGATTGCCACTGTTGTCATCGATCATTTCCCACTTCGGATTTGGGCTAATCAGCTAACTGGGGTGAAGCTGTACACGCACCGGCCT
>MDSV01131540.1_pt1 | contig 13526 bp, 7 predicted proteins | sample 810851 | NCBI WGS metagenome assembly MDSV01 (sample SAMN05326640, study PRJNA326480) | marine metagenome | isolation source: seawater | place: Atlantic Ocean: North East | collected 2012 | reverse complement strand
ATCATCATCATCATCATCATCATACATTTTTTCTCTTGGATTACTAACACTTATGGATGTACTAGATTTTTGTTCATCTAATTTATTTATTTTATTTTGTGTTATAGTATTATTAAATGTTAATAATCCAAAGTCTAAATAATTTTCATCAAATTTAAATAAATTGTAATTAATAAAATTATCATCTTTTAATAAAAATGCATAATTTGTTTTATCTTGATGACCTGAGATAATAGTATTTATATTCAATTCATATAAAATTTGATTAATCTGAATATTATTATGAAAAGGTCTTCCTGTTCTGGTATCAATTGGATTAAAATTAGGATTAGTAAAATTATTATAAAGGTTATTTATTCTATATATATTAGAATTAATATTACAAAAATCAGACCATATAAATCCTTTTGGTAAATTTATATTATTATAATCTAGTTTAATTAAACTATTACTATAATTATCATCTAAAAAATTTTTTAAAAAATTATTTTTTGTATGGTGATAATCAATACCTCCATGACAAAACTGATACCATTTTGATCCATTTTTTTTTATAAATAAAGCTAAAGGTAAATATTCTATCAAATTTTCTAATTTTTGTTTTAAGTCACTATTTAATTGATAATTCATTTCTAAATTAAATCCATACATTGAATACGTATTTTTTTCTTCATGATTACCATTTAAAATAAATACTTTTTCATCTTCTTGATTATTTATATAAAATAACATATATATAATATATAGACATTCAATACCATATGGACCTCTATCTACTATATCTCCTAAAAATACTAAATAATGATTCTCAATTAATTGATAATTATTATCTAATATTTTATTATTTTTTAATTGTTGTATTACATCAATTAGTGAATGAATACTACTATGGTAATCACCTAAATAAATAATCTTTGAATTAGAAGGTAATATTTTTTTTATAATATAATCCTCTGAAATATTATTACCTGTTGAATTATTTAAAATTTCTGGATTAATATCTCTATAAATTTTAGTAACTCCATCAATCAACTTATCTAATTTTACAAAATCAACTAACATATACTTTTCTAAAGTATACATTAAATAATTTACATATAAAAAATTTATATCATAATCAAAATTAATATCAAAATTAAAATTAAATCTATCTTTATAATTTTTTTTTTCTATTAATAAATTATTATCTGATATTTTTAATTCACTAAAATCTTTATTAAATTCATAATTATTTTTTAAAATATCATCATTATTCAAATGTTTTATTAAATCAAAATTAAATTTAAACTTATTATAAAACTCATTTTTATTTTTTAAAAATTTATTAACTTTTTCTACTAATTTATTATGTATTTCATTAAACTCTACAAATCTTTTTTCTATATCTTCTGAATTTAACTCTTTAAAATAATTTTTCTCTTTAGAACCTAAATTAATAATTAAATCATTCAAATCTTTTACACATTGATCTATACTTAAATTATTTGAATTAGATAATAACATACTTCCTCCTTCATACTTTATTTTGTATTTATATACCATATATATATATATATATAAATACTTAGATATATTATCAATAGTTTACTTATTAAATGGATTTTTTTTAAATTTAAAATATACATCACGACATAAATTAACATCATCATCTAATAAACCATTTTTTGTAATATTTTCAAAAGATTCACCATTTAGTAATCTTAATATAAAATTTAATGAATATACACCACATTCTGAATTTTTAAACTGATGTCTGTTATGATTATATTCAACATTTAATTTAGACTCAATCTTATTCTTATAATCTTTATTCATAAAAGAATCTGTTAAATTTAACTCACTACACTCATTCTTACAATAATCCTTACTGTAACACCATTTACTTATTCTCTTTACTAAATTTCTAATTCGTTTTTCTGGTCTTATACCATACGAATCAAAAAAATAAATCTGATTTTTATCTAAATCACAAAATAATGCAACCCAATGACTTCCTGTTTGCCAATGCTCATCTAAATTAAAAACAAAACCTAGCCTTTTTATTCCTGAATTAAATAACTCATCATAATCTATTTCTCTAATTCCTACAAAAGGTAAATCATCAAAATCTATAGGAACAGCACCAAAAAATTTAAAATCTTTATATTTTTCCTCATATTGCGACATTACATCATTAATATGTAATGTGTTCAACCATTCAAATTTACCTTCTGGTCCATCTGGTCTAAATGTATTATTTAATATATCCTTGTCTTTCATTTTTTTTATAAAATCTTGTTTTAACCAACATATTTGATCATCACATACATTTTCTAAATTTCTAGTTAACTGTTTTAATAAATCCTTTTTATTGTCACTTATATTAATTTTTTTTCCTTCTACTCTTCCTTTATCTAAATGTAAATTGTATGCTATAGATATTTTTTTTAAATCTTCTATTGTAAAACAACTCCCATTATTATATTTTTTTGTTGGTGCACATTTATTATCCTCTACCATATAATTAATTTATATAAAAATTATTTTATAAATAATTTATATTCACCATTTTCTACTTGTCCAATTTTAATTACCTCCTTATTATAAATACATCCCATTTTTTTATCAATAAAACAGACTATACCATTAATTTCTTTCCTTTCTAAAATTGGTTCATTTTTATGAATTGCACTTGATAAATCAATATCTGAATCATTATCATCTAGATCTATCAAATTCTTACTTTTTGATTTTTTTTTTAAATCCTTTAAATATTTCTTTTCTAAATCATCATAATTAATATCATAATCAGTACTAACTTTCATTAATAAACTCTCATTCGATTTTACTATTTCTTCTAATAATTCTTGATGATAATTTTCTATAAACATATGGTACTCTGATATAAAATTATTTAAGTTTTTTGACATATTCTTGAAATTTAAATTAGTTTTCATTATTTAAATATAAACTTATATGTTTAAATAATAATGGATCTAATTTTGAAAAATGATAAATATAATCAATTACTATCAGAAATATCAAGTAATGTTGACCAAAGATGTAATATATGTAAAGAGGAAATATTAGTTGATTCATTTGAGTTATCTTGTAATCATAAGTTTCATAGTAATTGTTTAAGAAATTCATTTTATTGTTATGAAGAAGCAAAATGCCCACTATGTTCTATAAAAATTAACTTTAAAAATTATAAATCAAATTGTATTATAGAAAATTGTAAAAATAAAAGTTATAATTGTGAAATGCTTTGTAATACTCATTGTAATCAATACTTGAAAGCTATTAATAATCAAAAAAATAAAGAGAAAAAAATTAGAAATCAAAATATTAAAAAAATTAAAACTAAAATTGAAAAATTGAAACAAAAACAATTAGAAATTAGTAACGAAATATGTAAACTAGAAAGTGAAATTTTTGACTTAAACAATTGTTAAGTACTTATATAAAAGATGGAAGACCAATTAGATTCTTTAAAAGATATCATTTATGATTATTTAGAAAATAATGAATTATATTATAACGACTTACAAGAATTTAAAAAAATTATTATCGAAAATATGGAATTTATCCATCCCAATTTAAATCATAAACTTATTGATAATAATTTTTTTAAATTAATTAATTTTAAATTAGAATATAATTTTAATGAAAAATGTAAAAATTTACATGATAAAAAATATACTCAAATACCAACTGAATATATTGATTTAGTAAATCATGTAAAATATATTGCAGAATTACCACAACCAGAACAAAGAACTCAAGAATGGTTCGATATGAGAAAAAATATGATTACAGCTAGTTGTGCTGCTCAAGTTATTGGAGAAAATCCTTATCCAAACCAAGGTCCTGATGAATTTATATTAGATAAATTAAATTTAGGTCCACCATTCGTTGATAATAAGTTTGTCCATCACGGTAAAAAATATGAAGAAATAGCGACTAAAATTTATGAAAACATTTATAATATAAAAGTAGATGAGTATGGGTTAGTTCCGCATATATCTAAACCAAGAATACCATTTATTGGAGCAAGTCCAGATGGGATAGCGAGTCACTATGATTTGGAGAATAATTTTTCAGATATGGTAGGACGTATGTTAGAGATAAAGTGTCCATTAACGAGAAAGATAAAAACGAGTGGTGAGGTAGATGGAGAAATATGTCCGCATTATTATTATTGTCAAGTTCAGCAACAGTTAGAGTGTTGTGATTTAGAGTATTGTGATTTTTGGCAATGTTCATTACAAGAATTTTATTCAAAGGAAGATTTATTAGAAGATGAGACAAGATTAAATTATAAGGAGGAACAAGATAAAGAATTAAATGTTCCAATAAATTGTAGAATGGGTTATATAATCCAATTATTACCAAAAAATAAGATTACTAAATTCTGTTTATTTGATGCAAAATACATTTATCCAGATGATGTAAACAAGTCTATATTAGAATATGATTTATGGTTATTAGACGAAATAACTAATTTACATAAAAAATATCCTGATTTGATGAAAAATTATGTTTTTGATAGAGTATTGTATTGGAAACTAACTGTTTGTCATAATGTTAAAATACAAAGAAATCGAGATTGGTTTAAAGAAAAGTATCCTTTGTATAAAGAATTATGGAATCGTATTACATTATATAGATCAAATAAAAAAGAATTAAATAAATTTATAACAAATTATAATAAAAATAAAAAAAATAAAGTTGTTGTAGAAGATAATGAATCTAAGTTTATTGATACTGAATCAGATAATGAAGAGTCAGTTGATGATAAACCTGATAAATCTAAGTTATTTGTTGATTCGGATGAATCTGTTTAATAAATAATATTTATAAAAATTTATAAATATTATTATAAAAAAAAAATTATATCCGGAATATTTATCTACATACATTACACAATTTAATAACTAATTTTATTGAAATCGTTATTGATTCGGGTTTGGAAAACATTCATTTTGTATAATATTAGTTATCTGAGGTAATAAGACTTCCGGGATTAATTGTTGATTTTTTACTATCGAAATAACTGTTAGTTGTCTTAAACTAACATTAGTATTTTGATACATATAATCATCTTGTTGTGTTAAATATTGAATATCAATATCAATATTATTAGATATTACATTTTCAAATGTAATTTCAGTAGTAATGTTATTTACAACATAACATACTCTATTATTTAACACAACTATTTCTAATATGTAATTAACATTATCTAATGGAATTAAAACATATTTTTTATTATTTTGTGATATAATCACATTATTTAATGATACTAATACCATTTTTATTTGTTTGTTGGTTTGTTTGTTCGTTTCTTGATAACCTTTACGGTTTGTTGTTTTATTGATTTGTTTTGTTTTGTTTTGTTTTATTTTTTGGGTTACCTGACTTATTAAAAAGAAATCTTAAAAACTTCATTTTTCAATTTTTTTATACTTTTTATATAACCTTATTTTTTATAAAAAAGTAATCAAAAAAATTGAAAAATAAAATTCTAAACATTTCTTTTCAAATAAGTTAGGTAACCAAAATTCAAAACAAAACAAATCAATAAAAAAACAATAATCCGTAAAGGTAATCAATAACAAAAAACGAAAAAAATGGAAAATTCACAATTATCAAGATATTTAAGACGTTTAGTACCAGATGACTTTGATTTAAAAGAAGTTAATGGTAACCCAAATTCTATCATAATTAGAGAAGGTGATGGATTAATTTTATTTCCTGAAGAAGGAAATAGAAAATTTAAAATAAGAATATATAATTGTGTTTCTAACGAACTTAAATTTGAAGAAAATATAGTAATACCTTGGTATAGAATAGGAAGTTATGGTTATTTATATTGTAGTTCTATTTATGGTAGTTTTATTGTAGATGGTAAGAGAGGTGTATTTTATTGTCATAGTGGTAGTTATACTAGAGCAGAAAATTTATTAAAAAATGTTTTAGAACACTATGGAAACTTTGATACTATGAGTTTTAATTATATTCCTACAAATAATATTGACTCAAATGATCTTTATGAAAAAATTGATATTTTGAAAAATCGATTTGATGAAGTATTAAAGAATGTTAAAGATAGAGTAAAATATTATATTAGTTCAAATAATAGTCTTAGCTTTGATAATTTTCATGTACCTTTATCAATTTAAAGGTACATGGAATAAATGTACCTTTAAATTGATAATTTTTTAAAATTTTTTTTTATTATAATATTAATAAATTTTTATATAAACTTATTTTTTAATTTCAATATCTAATATCTTACAATTTACTTTATCATATTTAACTTTTAATTTTCTAAAATTATCCCATAATGACTTAGATACATCCTCTGATAACTCATTCTCTTCAATATATTCCTTTAACTTAATCTCTTTTTGTAATCTAATTAATTGAGACCAAGGAATCTTATAAGTATCATTTTCCATTTCTCGTAATCTTGCATGTAATCGCTTTTCATAATCTTTATCTCTTTTCTTTTTTAATTCTTCATAATATCGGTATTTTTCTTCCTTATTTGCTTCATATGAAAGAATATCTTTAATTTTCTTTTTACAATCTAAGTCTTTACAATCCTCTATAGCATTTAAAATTTGTGTAAGATTATTATCTTTTAAAATATTGTTGATTAAATTATTATTTTCCATATTATAATATTTTAATAATATTTTTTTAAATATTATTATGTAACTAATTTAATTCCTTTAGCTATGAAAACATCATAAGTAAAATTATTAGAATAATTAATACTTGGTGTAGCGATAAAATTTGTGTAAGATTATTATCTTTTAAAATATTGTTGATTAAATTATTATTTCCAATATTATAATATTTTAATAGTAATTTTTTTAATAAATAAAATATTAAATTAATATATTATGTCAAATATTAATTTAGATAATATTAGAAAAGATAATGATTTAGAAAAAAGTGCATTACATGCTTTATTTGATGGATATTTACCTAGTGATTTAGGTAATGATAATACAAAACCATTAGAATATTTTTTAAATATATTTAAAACATATAATAAAAATGATGAATATAATAAAATAATATCTTTATTAGAAAAAAGTTTAGAAATTATAAAGTTTTTTGATGAAAATTATGAATATAAAAATAATGAAATTAAAAAAATTCAATATAGCTTTGAGTCAGATTGGGATTTTGAAACTATATATTCCGATATGTTTATAGTTAAAAATTCGGACGAATTAAACATTTCATTTAAATTTCAAAATAAATTGTATTCTAAAAAAAATTTATATGATTTATTTAAAGATTATTCCATTTTTAAATTTGAAAAAAATATTAAAAATTTAATACTAACTGAAAATCAATTAATAATTCCTAGTGGTTGGACTAGTCATAAATATGGAAGTCATTTAATTAGTTTATTTTATGAAAAAATTCCAAATAAATTGTATAAATTAACAATTTTTAACAGTGGTTTAGGTATTAATCAAAATCATGAAAAAATTAATGATAAATATAATATATCACGAACTATTACTACAAATGAAAATCAGACTATTCAAATAATTTCACTTATATTATTAATTAATATGCATGATAGTGATTTAGATTTTTATTATGGTAAAATTATAAATGAATTTGGTTTTAAAAAAAATTATACAGATGATGATGATGATTATGATTTAAGACAAGTTTGTGAACAAGAAGATCAACTTTCAGGAAGTTGTACATTTTATGGTTATTATTATAATTTGTTTTATATTTTACAAAAAAATGAATTAAAAATCGATTTATTTAAAAAAAATGTAATAGAATATTCACAAAATAATCTACTAAATTATTATTGTGAAAAAAAATATATTACAAATTTAGATAAAGATTTTATTAATTTACTTATACTTAGTTTAAAAGACTTTGATAATAAAAATGTATCAATTAATAAAATCAAACAACAAGTATCTTTATCTTATAATGAAAATATAAATTTGGATCAAGAATTAAATACTCAAAATATAAATTTTTCAGAATATGAAATTGAAAATATTTCATATAATAATAATAATTTTACTGATGCTTTAGAAAGTATAAAAAAATTAGTTGATCCAGGCTTTGGTAATAATAAGATAGATATAGATATAGAAAAAAAAATATTTATTTCAATGCAGATCAGAGAATTATTAGATAAAGATGATAAATTCTTTGAAGATAAAGATATTTTAAGTGGTGAAAATAAGAATTTATTATTATTAGATAGTATTTACAGAAATTATATTGTCGACAATCCATCAACAGCCCGTTATCATTATAAATATTTCCCTGTTAATTTACTTTTAATATTTCAATTATTAATCGTTAGAATTATATATATTAATTTTGAAGACATGTGTAATTTTGATGGATTATCTTATAATAAAGAAAATATTAATGATTTAAATTTAGATGATTTATATACTAATTCAGGTATTTATATGAAACCTTTAAATAATAAGTGTATTAATTTATATTTTAAGTATTACAATTTAATTTATAGTGATTTAAACGTAAAATATGAACACGAAAAAGAACGTTACATAATTAGTAAAGAAACTATTTTTACATTTTTTGATGAAGAATTATTTAATAAATTAGATTTTATGCATAAAATAAAGTTTGTTTGGTTAATAGTTTATGCCTCAAATTATATGCGATGGATTCCTAGTCATAGTATTTTGATAGATAGAGAAGATAAAATATATTTTAATCAGTATGGAGTCGGTTATAATGAATTTTTAAAACATGAAACTAAGTCAAATATAAAAAAAAAAAATATTTTAGATAATAAATCTTATATAAACGTTTATAAAATAATAGAATTTATTAATAATTTTGATGTAAATAACATTAATAATTATTACAATAAATTTTTTGTATATTTAAAAAAATTTAATATGACTTGGAATTATTTTGATATGTCCAAACTTTATGAGTCACCTAATTCTATTCAGTTTGATGAATTTAATTTATTAAGATTTGATTTATTTGAAAAAAATAAATTAGAAAATAATATTTTAACTAGTAAAAATGATTTTAATTTTTCATACTCAGGTAATTATAATAAAAATAAATTATTTTTTAATACACTAAATTTAGAAAATTTAAAAAATATTTTTAATAAAATAAATGATTATGCTAAAATAAATATTATTATTTTATTATATTTTTACGAAGTAGATTTAATTGATAATTTAAAAACTACTGTTTTAAAATATATTGATGATTATGACAAAAATAATGATTTTTATTTGTCATTTAAGTTACTAAAAGCTTTACTAACTAATAATGATCAAGATTTACAAGACTACCTTTTAATTAAAAATTATTTTACTTATATCGATTCGGATTTTAAACATATTAGTTATTTAATTGAAATGAATTTGTTATCTTTAATATACAAAAAAAAATTTGATGGTAATAATATAACTAAATTATTTAAAATTTTATTTACAAGTATAGATTTTAAAAAAATTTCAATATTAGATAATGTAGTAATTAAAAATATTTCTAAAAATGGTACAGATATTTTAATAGAATATAACAATAAAGAAAATAATTATTATTTAGATGTAAATTTTGAAAAATATAATAATTATTTAAATAATTTTATATTTTTAAAAGATAATGATATATACAATGGAACATCTTCAAATTTTAATTACACATTAGAATTAAAATTATTAAATGGCTCTTGTGAAATTATAAGAAATATTAATAATAATAATTATAAATTGAAACAAATAAATACCAATGAAAATAATGATGGTATATTTAATTTGATTAATTTTATAAATAAACATGAAAATATCCTTTTTTTTGAAAAAGAAGGTAATAGTAATAATTACATAATTGAAATATATACAAAAAAACATTTTAAAACTAATGACATATTTCAATTAATTAAAGATCAAGACAAATTTTACTTTCATTTAAATGATAAAAAAATAGAAATTTTAAATACTAGTAATATGATTTATTCAAAATGGATAAGTAACATTCCATTTTCATTTCTATATATAGATAATTTTAAATATAAAATTTTATATATGGACTTAAAAGATATGGATAAAGAAAATTTATTTAATTTTAATGATAATAAAAAAGAAATAGAATATTCCAAAAATTCTTTTTCTAGAGAAAATAATAAATTTTATACTGCAGAAATTTCTTATAATGGATTAGAATTAATTTTTGAAAATAAAGAATCTATGTATATTTATGCAAAATTATGTATATTTTTTAATAAATCAGATTGTTTAAATACAATAATAAACAAAATTAATTTAAAAGAAGTTGAAGAATATGACAAACAATTACTTACGATAATTGATATGGATTTATATAATAGCCCACATTCAGAATATTTTAAACAAATTATATTAATGAATAATAATTATATAAATAATTATAAATATATAAAAAGATTAAATAGAAATATTTATTCTGAAAAATATAAAATATTCGAAAATATTAATGGAGAATATAAAATACCATCATTTAACTATGATTACGAAATTTTAGTAAATAATGGGCTACTATTAAAACCTTTTTCAAACTATGAAGATGATATTCTTTCATTTTCTACTATATTTGAAAAAAATAGTAATTTAAGTGATGAACATAAAACTTATTTTGAAAAAATAAGAAAATATTATGAAAATAATAATAATATTCAAATTTTTAATGATATTCAAATTTTTAAAGAAAGTTACGAAAGATGTGATATAATAAAAAATAATAATTTTGATTTTAATAAAATATTTGAGAAATTAAATAAAAATCAAGAAGAAATTTTTAAATATTTAAATAACACTATAGTTCTACAAGAAGATAATATTAATTCAATTATATTAAACAATATTGAATTTTTTTATGAATTATTAAATATAAAAATACTAAAAGAAACTTTAATAAAAATTCAATATAAATTAGAAAAGAATCCAAATTGTACAGAAATTAGTAGAATATTTGATGCAATAAATATTGATGTTATATATACAGGACCAAGAAACAAAGAAATAATGTTATTTGAGATATTTTTTGGAAGTTATATTAGAAAAGAACAATATGATATTTATAAAAGTATTTGTGATGAAATTGATTATAATAATAATTATAACATTTATCAATTATTAATGGGTAGAGGTAAAACAAGTGTAATATTACCATTAATTGCATTTAGGTATATTTTTGAAAATAATGATATTTCAAATAGTATAATTTGTTTACCTTCTCATTTAGTATCTCAAACATATAAAGAAATTAGCAATAAATATTCCTACTTATTAAATAAATATCCTATATTCGAGTTTTCTAATATAAAAAGAAATAATACTACAAATTTTGAATATTTTGATGATATTATTGAAAAAAAAAATATTATTGAAAAAAATATTTTTAAAGTTAAAAAAATAATAATTGCAGAATGTACAAGTTTAAAAGTACTTAAGTTAAATTATGTATTAAAAAATAGTCTATCGAATAACAATATTTTAAATAAAATTAAAGATAATTCAATAATTATTTTTGATGAATTTGATTCACTTTTTGATCCTTTATCTAGTGATTTAAATTTTCCTATAAATGATATTGAATACATATACAATATAATAGATGAAAAAATAATTTTATTTTATGTAAAATTAATTAAATTTATTATTAAAAATGATGATAATGAAATAAGTAACAAAATAGAACAAATAATAAATATATTAAATAATGAATTTAATGATGATGAATATGCTGTAATTTTATTAAATTATTTAAGGAGAATAAATGATGGTGGTAGTTTAACACAAAATATATATAAAAATATAGAAAAAAAGAAAAATATTGTTTTTGGAATTAAAAAAAAAAAAATAGAATTAACTATTATAAAATTATTTGAAATTTTAATTTCATCTCTAAATTCAATTCATAATAAAGATTATGGTTTTCCTAACGAAACATCACATAATGATTTAATTTTTGCAGTACCATACGCTTATGTTAATGATCCTGTCAAAAATTCTAAATTTTCTGATATTGATATTAATTTTTTTATGACAACTTTAACATATTTTTATTCTGATTTTAGAATTTACGATATCAAAAATATTATTAAAATAATTAAAAATAAATTATATCTTTATAATAATTTATTTGATACGAATATATTATTGAGCTTGATTTATCCATATAATCTAATGATTAATGAAAATAATATTGAAACTTTATTATATACTAATTTTAATTTAAATGAAAACAAATTCTTATTGGAAAAATATCAATCTTATTTTAATAAATCTTTAACATTTAATGATAAAATTAAGTATAAAGAAATTTATTTATTAGAAAACATAATTCCTAAATTAAATTTATCACCTGAATTTTATAATTGTTCGTTTATTGATATAATGTGTAAAAACTTTTCTAAATTTAAAACAGGTTTTTCTGGTACAGTTAATATTAAATTACCTATTTTAGATAATCAAAAAATAGATGATTGTTATTATAAAATTAATTCAAATCCATCATATAAATATGAATTTACAAATATACAACCCTCATTTAAAGATAATGGTTCAATATATTTAGCTATTTTAGGATTATTTTCTGGTAAAAAAAATTTATTAGAATTTGATAAAAATACTAATAATAGAGATAATAAAATAAAACAAATAACTGATGAAATTAATAATAACAATTATGACTCTTTTATTGATAGTGGTGCATTTTTAATTGATTTTACGGTAGAAGAAGTAATAGATCATTTCTATGATAATATACGTAACAAAAATGTATTTATTTACATTGATAATGATAATAAAAAAAAAGTAATATCACGAAAAGATGGAAATAGAGAGGAATTTGACTATAAAGATGAAGTATATGAAACTGAATACTTATTTATTTATTATGATAATAAACATATTGTTGGAACAGATATCAAACAACCTAATGAATTAAAAGGATTAGGTTCTATTAGTGATTTTAATAGACTAACAGATATTGCACAGGCTTCATTTAGATTAAGACAAATTAATTATGGACATATAATTGATTATATTATTGATAAAAAATTAGATACTATTAAAAACAGATTTAATTTACTAGACTTTTTAATTAATAACGAAAATAACTATATATGTAATAAAAGTGAAATAAAAAAAATTCAACAAAATATTAATTATATAAATAGAAATGATACACAAGAATCTTATCAACAAAGTAAATTTATTTATTATAAATATATAAAAAATATTTATTTAAATCCAAATGATTATTTGTTTAAAAATTATTATTTAAACTTTATTAAATCAAATATAAAAGAAGAAATATTAAATTTACATAATTATTTAATTAATTTAATAGAAAATAATACTAATTTAATATTAGAACAAGAACAAGAACAAGAACAAGATAAAGATAAAGATAAAGATAAAGATAAAGATAAAGATAAAGATAAAGATAAACTACTAGATGAAAATGAAGTAGTTACACATAAAGATAGTAATTATACT
>MDSV01235083.1_pt1 | contig 13527 bp, 12 predicted proteins | sample 810851 | NCBI WGS metagenome assembly MDSV01 (sample SAMN05326640, study PRJNA326480) | marine metagenome | isolation source: seawater | place: Atlantic Ocean: North East | collected 2012 | reverse complement strand
TTTGTCGGTAAGCGATAAAACCGGCCTTGTACCCTTCGCCCGTTCCCTAGTGGACGATTATTCATTCACGATTCTCTCCACAGGAGGAACTGCTAGATTGCTCAGGGATGAAGGGATTTCCGTTAGTGATGTAAGCGATCACACTGGTTTTCCTGAAATGATGGATGGACGGGTAAAGACTTTACACCCAAAGGTGCACGGTGGATTGCTTTGCCTGCGTGACAATGCGGATCATGTTAATTCCGCCCTGGAGCACGGAATTACGATGATAGATCTGGTTGTGGTAAATTTATATCCATTCGAAGAGACTGTGGCCCATAAAAATGTAAGCTTTTCAGAAGCTATTGAGCAAATAGACATTGGTGGACCATCAATGTTAAGAAGTGCGGCAAAAAACCATAGTGATGTCACTGTTGTTTGTGACCCCGCTGATTATGATCGGGTGTTGACAGGACTGAGGGATACAGAAGGTAGCATCGGATTGCGAAGAGAATTGGCTCTTAAAGTATTCAAGCGGACAGCAAATTACGACAAAGCCATAAACGAATACCTGGAAGGACAGGTTTTCGATGAGCCAAATATGGATTCGATTTCTGGATTCCCTTCCGAACTTAATATAAATTCCTCAAAATCTCTCTCATTAAGATATGGTGAAAACCCTCACCAGCAAGCTGCGCTATATGGCGACTTTTTAGATTATTTTCATCAATTGCAGGGTAAGGAGTTAAGCTATAATAATATTTTGGATATTTCTTCTTCTGCCTATTTAATTGGTGAGTTTGAGCGCCCAACAGTTGCGATCCTTAAGCACACCAACCCCTGCGGAGTGGCTAGTGCTGATGACTTGGAAACTGCATGGGACAGAGCATTCGCTACTGATAAGCAAGCCCCTTTTGGAGGTATTATTGTGGTCAATAATACATTAGATATCGGATTAGCAGAAAAAATAGCTGAAATATTCTGTGAGGTCATAATTGCCCCAGGTTTTACCGATAAAGCACTTGCCTTATTTCAGAAAAAGAAAAACCTTAGGCTTCTGGTTTCTAAATCAGGTTTTGGACCTGAGACATTACAGGAAATTAAAACAGTCCCTGGAGGATATTTGATGCAAGACCGAGACCAAAAAAGAATCAACCCAAAGCAGTTCCAGGTTGTCACCGAAAGGCAACCGAGTGAAAAGGAAATGAGGTCAATGATTTTTGGTTGGCGAGTAGTTCGTCATGTTAAGAGTAATGCTATTGTTTACAGTGGAGATGAAAGAACCCTTGGGGTTGGGGCAGGTCAAATGGCACGGGTTGACAGTTCCCAGGTTGCGGTATGGAAAGCTGGTGTAGCAAACTTATCTCTTCAAGGCTCTGCGATTGCTTCAGATGCCTTTTTTCCCTTTCCAGACGGACTATTGGCAGCTGCTGATGCAGGTGCCACTGCTGCAATCCAGCCAGGAGGAAGTGTTCGGGATAATGAGGTTATTAAAGCTGCAAATGATAGGAACATGGCTATGCTTTTTACTAATGTTCGCCATTTTAAGCACTGATAAGTTTTTTAATTCGAGAAATTAAAAATTCTGAATTTATTTAAAATATGCAAAACATTCGATTCTTTGAAAAATATTTAACTTATTTTTTCTTAGTTCCCCTATTTCTATTTTCTAGCTGTGGCACTGCCATGCTGTCAGATGAATCTTTGGCAAAGCAGTCTAAAAGCCAATTTTCACAGATGAAGAAGTCTGAACCTCTTTCAAATAATGCATCCTATAAAGCGATGGTTCAAAGGATTGGCAAAAGAATTGCCGGAGTTGCACAAGTTGATTTACCTGGCACAGAATGGGAATTTGTAGTTTTTGATATTCGAGAGCCTAACGCTTTTGCCATGCCCGGGGGGAAGGTTGGTGTTAATAGTGGATTAATTGCTTTAGCAAATGGTAATGAAGATGAAGTTGCCGCTGTTTTAGGTCATGAAATTGCTCATGTTGCCTTTCGTCATAGTAATAAGAGGATGTCACAAGCCATGGGAATCGCTTTAGGTGGGGTAATATTAAATACAGCAATGAGAAATAAAAGCTCAACAGATCGTGCGTTAGCTTCGGGGGCATACGGGCTTGGTACGACAGTAGGTATGGCACTGCCTTTTTCAAGGTCACAAGAGCAGGAGGCTGACCATCGCGGTTTATACTATGCTGCAATGGCTGCCTATGATCCAAGGGGGGCCGTTTCTTTTTGGAAAAAAATGCAAGGTGGTAAAAAGCGTAAGATGCCCCAGTTTCTTTCTACTCACCCCGATCCTGGCAACCGAATCGATTTTCTAAATGCAAATATGGACAGTGCTCTAGCCCTATACCGAGATGCTAAAGTTGCCCGAGGAGAAAAACCAAACCCATGAGTATATTGTTAAAATCACCAGTGGATGCTCTTCGCGAGTATGTGCGTCAACCAAGTGTTTCAGCTGACCCTAATTTTAATGCCGGAGTCAAGGGTGCTCGAGATTTTGCTCAGGCTAGATTAGAAGAGCTTGGGTTTGAGGTAAACCTGATCTCAACTCCTATTCATCCAATAATTTTGGCAACTAGAGGAAATCCATCCTGGCCAAGACTGGTTATATACGGACATTATGATGTTCAGCCACCTGACCCATTGGATTTGTGGACAAGTGATCCATTTAATGCGGTGGAGAGAGATGGCAGGATTTACGGTAGAGGTGCTGCTGACAACAAAGGTCCTCAAATTGTTCACATGTCTGCCTTGGCAAGAGTTTTTAAAGATATACCGGATTACCCCCTTCATATAACATATTTAATTGAAGGCGAAGAGGAGATCGGAAGTCCAAGTTTCCGTAATTTCCTCGAAGAGCATAAGCAGGAGCTCAACGGTGACCTGCTTCTTGTTTCTGACACGGGAAGTCCTGGTCCAGATCAATTAGTTGTCACCACCGGATTACGTGGGTTATGTGCAATGGAGATAAAAGTGTTTGGTCCTAGTCAGGACTTACATTCAGGAGTACATGGAGGTGCTTTACTAAATCCCCTGCAGGCATTAATGACAGCATGTGCATCTTTACACGATGCAAATGGTGAGGTGACGGTGCCAGGTTTTTATGATGCGGTTCAACCACCTGAAGATTGGGAAAGGAATGAACTTGCTAAATTGCCCATATCGGAGGCTCAGTATTCAAAATTCCTTGGAATTCCCGAATTTTTCCCACCTCCGGGCTTTTCGGCTTTAGAAGGCATTCGCTTTTGTCCGACTTTGGAATTCAATGGTGTCGGTGGAGGTTACCAAGGAGAAGGCTCAAAAACAGTTATCCCGTCTGAAGCATTCGCTAAGATTACTTGCCGATTAGTTCCGAATCAAAAATCAGGTGATATTGCTTCCAAAGTAAAGCAGGCAATTATTAATGCATGCCCATCTGCAGTTCGCGTAGAGGTTGAAATCAAGGGTGGCGGTGACCCATATGTGGTAATACCTCCAGGTAAGCCCGGCTCTACGGGCAATGAAACCGATTTGATGAAAAAAGCTTTCTCGGTGGCCGAAGATTGTATTGCGGAATGTTTCAATTCAGAGCCCATTTTCCTAAGAGAAGGGGGGAGCATTCCAATTATACAAGATTTGAAAGAAGTTGCTGGTTTGGATTCTTTAATGATCGGACTTTTTACGAATGAAGACAACCTGCATGCCCCGGATGAAAGTTTTCACCTTGGAATGATGAATCGGGCGATAACCGCTTTTGAAAAATTCTTCAGAAAGTTAGTCTGATATCGATTTTGGGTTAATTTTCTGGGTAATCCATCTGCGAATACCCTGGCCGAGAAGATCCAAGAAAATTACAATGACAAGTATGCAGATTAGAATTGCGGTTACTCGCTGAAAACCACTTGCCATTTCCATTGCTTTGTTTAGTTCCATTCCGATTCCACCAGCACCAACTAAACCAATTATACTGGCCGACCTAATATTATACTCGAGCATCCACAGTGACTGACTCCATACCTGAGCCTTCACATTCGGCCATAAACCATAGAGAAATGCTTGCACAGGATTTGCTCCAATGAGTTTGAGCCCTCTCGCAACCTTGATATCCATTGACTCAAAGCTCTCGCTGAAAAATTTACCAAGGTACCCAAGGCTATAAAAAGTTAATGCAAATACTCCCGCAATAGGGGTAGGCCCAAAAAAAATAACAAAGAGAAAAGCCCAAATTAAACTGGGCAGTGTCCTGGTAATATTAAGAAACATTCGGGTAGTTTGAACTAGCCACGATGGAGACACATTTCTTGAAGCACCTATTGCGATTACAAGGGAAAATATTACGGCAATAAAAGTCGAAACTATCGCAATTTGAAATGTTTCACCTAAAGATACGAGAATAAGAGAGAAATCTGAAAAATCGGGAGGAAAAAACTTTTTAATAAAATATTTGAACCCAGCAACAACATCAGCTGGCCGGTTTTCATCCATTAAGTTTTTCCCGGAAAAAATGGTCAGAAAAAGAAAAACAATAACAATAACATTGAGCAAGTTGAGTCGCTCATGCCAAGCCCGCGGAGGAAGCTTTTTTATCTCGTTATGAGAAATCATGTTTTTGCTTGTACCTCACGAAGATTCCATCCTTCCGGATGCTCAGGGTTTAAGCTGAGGGCGTAATCTGCGAAACGCGAGATCAATTGCGGGTCGTGTAAGGCACAAAAAATAATCTTTTTTTCCAGCGTAGCTAAATTCCTAAAAAGGCCCATAACTCGCCCCGCATAGTAGGTGTCAAGGTTGGATACGGGTTCATCTGCTAGAATGATTTGTGGACTCTGGAAAAGGGTTCGGGCAATTGCGGTTCTTTGTTGTTCTCCACCTGATGTTTGAGATGTCCACTTATAGGCTAATTTATCAATTCCCAGATCGGAGAGAATTTGATAAGCCTCTTCCTGGTCGGCTTTGGGGAATCCAAGGATAGCTTCCTTGATTCCATAATGAGCAATTTTCCCATATAGAACATTTTCCAGGACTGTAACATGTTCAGTTAGTCTAAGGTTTTGGAATATAATTCCTAGTTCAGGTCGGATGGTTTGAGTGGTCTTTATCTCACCGTTATTAATTTCGAACTCGATTTTTCCTTCGTTGGGAGCTTCAGAACCTGACAAGCAAGATAATAAGCTCGATTTACCAACTCCTGATGGACCGAGTATTGCAACAAGGGAACCTTCTGGGATTTCGATATTGAGGTTTTGAAAAAGCCACTTTTGGTTACGAATTAAGCCCAGTCTATCTGTTCGTAGAATTGTCATTTGACCCGGTTTATGCCTTCCTCCAGGATGAGATTTATGTAATGAGTTAGTTGTAGTTAGTTCTCTAATGTTGAAACCATGCTTTTAGCTTCTCTGGGAGCTTTTAAATGTTCAACGGGATCAACTCCAATTATCGTGCCGCCAAAAAGACTTTGGCTTAGATCGGGTTCTTCCTGGCTAATACTAATCAATGTTTTTTTGAGTAAATCTTGATCCTTTTGAGGAAGCGAGGATCGAACGCAAAAAGTGTGTGACGCCACAGGGCCCTGTCGTTGTATGATCTTAAGCTTATTCCGTTGTTCTAATGTTAAATGCTTATCTTTCTCATACACATAATAACTAACTGCGGCAGCTTCAGCCTTTCCTTCTAGGACCTGTTCAACAGCAGATACATAACCTGTACCGTAAAAAATATTATCCTCTCCAAAGAAACTCTTAAGGGAACCGCCTTCAGCAACGAGTCCTTTTTTTATTAAATCCCAACTCGGGATAAGGTATCCTGATGTGCTTGTTCTTGAGGAAAACGCAACTGATTTACCTTTTAGGTCGGAGATATCTTTGTAGGGTCGATCCATTAGAGAAAGCCAAACACTGTAATAATAAGCCCCTGTATAAGGCTGACCTTCTGGGGTGAAACTTTGGTGTTGCCCGGCAACCAAAATTTCTGCGACTTCATTATCAGCAAAGGAGATTGCATCACTTGAACTTACATATCCCACATCTATTGTCTTGTTTGCTAAACCAGCCTCAATAATCGACTTACTGGATGGAGTTGTAATTTTTACCGGAATACCAATTCTCCCAGATATTGCATCGCCTAGTTTTTTCTCATCTTCTCTTTGAGCCTGAACATTTTTATTAGGCTTGAGAGCAATATTAATTGTTTTTACAGAAAAAGAATTATTATGGTCTAAATCCAAATTTTCTTTGTGACTTTCAGAGCATGAAAAAGAGAAATAAAGGAATATTGTTAAGAGCGGGTAGAGTACTTTCATAAGTTGTTGAGAATGAGTCTCAAAAAATAACAGGAGCAATGCCATTGTCAATAAGGCACTTAATGACAGGTAAACTTAAAGGTAAGAAATAAAATGGGGTCTCAGGTTAAAACTGAGCCAAAGCAATGAAATACTATTTGGATACAACAAATGTTGCTCTACGATCAAGGCGAGCTATATCAGGAGTTGCATTTGGTATAGCCAGTTCATCTCCAATGGAGATAATTTCAATCCGGTTTTCCTCACAGCCTAAATCGATTAGGTAATCCTTAACTGTTTTCGCCCGACGGTCACCAAGAGATTTGTTATAGTCAGGCGTTCCCTTCCAATCACAATATCCTTCAATGAGAAGTTTAGCAGTAGGTTCGGAGAGCATGTATTGAGCAATCTTTGAAATCTTATCTCTTTCCGGAGCTTTAATATTAAATTGGTCAAAACCAAACAATACTGGCTCAAAGGGTCTGAATGCATTATCTCCACTGAAAGAAGATAAAGCCGGGTTCCGCTCTGTAAGTCCGTCATCATCAAAAGATCCCTTAATTGGTGTTCCAAGATCAGCAAAATCATTATCATCACCTGAATTGAAACCATTATTTTCGGGTGACTCGGAATTGTTAGAACCTGTATTTAAGTTGTGGATTGTTTCAGGTTTACTATTTTTTGCACATGATAAGCACAACAGAGACAACAATACTAGAAGTGGAATTTGAAACCATTTCATATTATTATTCAAGAATCCTTGAGAACGAGGAATTGTGCTTTTCTTTCTAATCCAGCGGTCGTTGGGTCAGCATCAGGGGTGGCAAGTTCATCCCCCATGGATATGACCTCAATTTTACTAGGCTCAACTCCTAAATCAACCAGGTAGTCCTTTACGCTGGTCGCTCGGCGGTCACCGAGTGATTTATTGTAAGCAGGCGTACCTTTCCAATCACAATATCCCTCTACCAGGATCCTGGAGCTAGGATTTGACTCTAAGAAAGAAGCAATATCCTGAAGCTTTATTCTTTCCTCTGCAGAAATCCCGTACTGGTCGAAACCGAAATAAATTGGTTCAAATGGACGATCTCCGTTTGCAAGATTTTCAGTATCAGTCCAGAAAGGATCCTGCGGAAAAAGACCATCATCTCGATCCAATCCTGATATCGTCGCACCGATAGGCGAAAGTTCATCCTCCGACTCGGCTAAAAGATCATCTTCTGATCCTATAAAGTTACCCCGATCCGTTCCTTTAATTAAGGAAGTATCTTCCGGATTAGGGCCCTTAGAATTAGAGCAACCAAATTGAAAAACCGTCAAAATTGACAGTCCTAGTATCCACACTGAATTTTTCATACACATTTTCCCCCCGCTGTTAGTTGGCAAACCATCCCATAGTTAACCTTTTTATAATTATTTTCTTGCACGCGATGAAACCTTCGTCAACGAGAAAGCGCATGAAAACTCCAATTTGTTTGTTAGTTGATAATGGTTCACTCCGACCTGAGGCAGTGTTAAGTTTGAGAAAAATTGCACATCAACTTGGATCGGAGTGTTCGCATGAAGTAATTCCTATGGGTTTATTACACTCGAACAAGATTGATAAATCGAAGCTTAATGGAGTAAGTGCTGAGACAGTTGGTACATTTTTATCCAGTAAAAAAGCCCATGATGAATCAAATTTACTTATTCTACCTTTTTTTCTTGGACCGAGTCTTGGAGTAACAGAATTTTTAGTCGAAAAATTGGTAATATGGAAAAAAGAAAAGGGTGGGCGATCCTTTCAAATCCTTTCCTGTCTCCATTCCTATGGTGACAGGAAATTAGCTGATGCATTAACCAGCGAAACAATTCGAGTGATTGAAGATGAGGGCTTAGATTGCCCTCATATTGCCATGGTTGATCATGGTACTCCAATAATAGAGGTTAACCGGGTTCGTGAAGATGTTGGCAAGTCGTTAGAGAAAATGATCGGAGCAAAAGTATCTGGCTTTGCTACTTGTTCGATGGAAAGAAGGGACGGGGATGAGTACAATTTTAATGAACCATTATTAGAGGCGGTATTAGATGAATGGGGAAATGCGGGAGTTAGGGAAATTGTGGTTTCTCTTTTATTTTTACTTTCCGGTAGGCATGCTGGCAAGGGTGGGGATTTAGAAGATATTTTTGATAAAGCAAAAAGTAAATTCCCCGGAATGAAAATTAGCTCAACTCAACCACTTGGTGGAAATCCATTAGTTTATAAAATCCTCAGGGATAAGCTAGTCAAGTTTGATGGTTCAACTTAATCATTCTCTACGCATGTATATGTTAACCAGCTGGTATGAAATATATTCCGATTACCAGCAAGCTTGCCCCCAGTAATCGACGGCTAAAAACCGCGTTCCCTGCTTGCCCTTCCGATAACCCAATCCTTTTTCCCAACCAAGCGGTGAGGATAATTGCCCAAATTCCACGACATGCATAAAAAACATTAGCTTCTGCTGGAACTTCGTGGAAACCAATCGCGAGCGACATTAATACAGCCTGCAAGCCCATCGGTATACAGGAGATGAACATCCATTTATCTGAGTTTTTATTGAATCGCGTTACTCGACCTTGAACCAAAGGCAAGAGAAGAAATGAACTTAACCCCACCGTCCAGAACATTGAAAATATAACATGAGTGGGAGATGATTTTTGTGCAAGTTCAGGAACAAGGGCATCGGTGAGTCCGAATCCGGCTGCAGTTAGAAGACCGAGTGATATTGCAAAGTATGAAGGTTTTAACCCATTTTTGGGCCAAGCGATTAAGCAAACCGCAATCGCAGCTAAAGCGGTGGCAATCCATGTTTCTGTTGAAGGAGTTCCTTTGAGGTCAAATAAAACGACAAAAGATGCGACAAATATTGACTTTGATCCCATTATTGGGGTGATCATTGAAGCGTCGCCTTTTTCAAGTGCAAAAAAACAGGTTGCTTGTGAGATGAAGAAAATACCCCCGAGTATGACTCCCGCTTGAATGTCTTTCAGTGCAGGAATGCTTCCCTCGATAAATGGAAATGGGATAAAAAAAAGGGCCATGATCCAATTTGAAAAAATAAGAGAACGGATCGTGCCCGCACCAAGTTCCAGTCCACGCTTACAGAGTAATGCACTTAGTGCATAAAAAGCACCTGCCCCAAAAGCGAGCAGGTAAGGGGTAAGGTTTGCTGGCAAAATAGATAGGGTTACTACTTTGTACTTACAAAGTCTTGACTAAATCCTTCACACTCCTTGAGGTTTCGCTCCTTTAGTCCAATCAATAGACGATAGCTAACCTTAAGCTTTTTCAGGGGCGTCAATTCAGCTTTAAAATAGGAACCAAAGCGTCCATAATCTCTCTCACTGTAATAGGATGGCTTTGGGTTGGAAGGGTGGTCAAGATAAAGAGTGGTGTAGCGCTGCCCGCCCACGACTATGCTCTGTCCTTTCCATAATAAATTGGTCATATCTTTATCTTTAGGCCAATTTTTGGTAGCAGATTCTTTATCTCTACCCTCATTGGGACGAATGTAGTAAGTCTTCTTGCTGTTTAATACAGCTACTTCGTTGGATGCCCTAAACTGAAATCCTGCATGCTGTGGATCTCCATCGAGAGAGACCTTTTCTTGGTTGGTTGATAAAGATGATTTAAAATCAACCTGCAGGGTATTATCAGGAAAACGAGAAAATGATAATTTCCTTAATTCAGTTACGAAAATAGTACCATCATCCATTCGCCAAGTAATTTTAACCGTATGGGATGCATTTTCCTTATCGGCTTTTTGAGAGATTATACTTTCGTGAACCTGGTATGCCCGTTTACAGTGCCAAGTATCTACATTGGCTACTTTGCCTGTGTTATTAAAGGCGGTACACTTCGAAAATCCAAAATAAATTCCTCTATGGTGAGTATACTTGCCCCCAGGGCCTTTAGTTAGGAAATCTTTTCCATTGTCTTGATAGATATGATGGAATGGTTTGTAAGTCTGCTCCCGATTCTTTGGGTCCATCTTTTGGTAGACATAACGGGCTATCTTTTTCTTTCCATAGGCTAGGTCGACATATTTGCCTGGTTCATCTATCCATCTAAATTTTTCTGCACTGCAAAATGAAAATGCACTCACAAAAAAAATAATAAGGTCTAAATGAAAAACTCTCATCGTCACAGCAAACTTTTAATTTAATAATTTTCCAAGACTAAAGAAATACTTATTATCTCTAATTTTTTCAGGAAATGATATTTCCTTACTCGCATCAAGCCACATTTTTGATTGTAAGAGGAATATGAATTTATCTTTTATTACAAATTTATTTTTAGTCTTTAACTTTTTAACTTTTTATTGCTACGGGGTAGTTGATTTTCAAAAAGAAATTTGGCCAATTCTTGAAGAGCGGTGCATTGAATGCCATAAAGCTCCGTATGTTCTTAACGGTCGAAAAAAAGAACCAAAGGCGGGGCTGAGGTTAGACGGGGCAAGTCATATCATGTCTGGCTCAGACGATGGTCCTGTTGTGATAGTCGACCATCCAAGTCAAAGCTCACTCTATCAAAGAGTGATATTACCTGCATCCGATGATGATATTATGCCCCCTAAGGGAGCCCCCTTATCTTTTCGTCAGCAAGAACTTTTGAGAATGTGGATAGCTCAAGGCCTTGATTTTGGTAAGTGGGTCGGGGCTACGGATAATGCACCAGACGAAAACACACGGGACAGCAAACAAAAAAATAATCAGTTACCGGAATACCTTAAGTTTTATGATAAACTTGCTTCCGGATTGATCCCAATATCATCTCGAGAAATAGCCCAGTTAAACTTGGGAGATTTTTTGTTAATTCGTCCCATAGGCTATGGGAACGCACTACTTGAAGTTCGTTGCGTTACAAACCGGGATACCCTGACAGATAAGACCTTGGCAAAATTACTGGCAATACGGGATCATGTTGCAATAATGGATATTAGGAATTCTTCTTTAACAGACCGGGCGGGTGAGATAATCTCTCAATTTCCCAATCTTACAAAACTGAACCTTCGATCAACTCAAATAGGAGACAAGGGGGTATCAAGACTCGCGAAACTTCGAAACTTACAAAGTTTGAATTTAGCTGAAACTCAAGTGTCGGATGGTATATTTGAAAAGTTGAAGGATTTCCGTTCCCTGACAAATTTGTATCTTTGGGAAAGTGAAGTCAGTCGAGAAAAAGTAGAATTTTATAAGGCAAAAAATTCTCAGATCTCAGTAACTTACTAGTTGGTGAATTTCCAGAGGAAACTATCAGAACGCACATAAAGTCCATTTCCTGAAATTGCTGGAGTACACAGTATGGTTTCTTCTAAATCAACACTTGCTACTACCTCTCCTTTTTTATCATTTATTTTTATAACCTGCCCGAGTCCTTCCTCGTTAAAAAAATACAAGTGAGAATCAGTGGCAATAGGAGAACCACTTGAAGGACCTTTTATCCTCATTCTCCAAAGTATTTCTCCAGTCTCAATTCTTGCGCAGGTAAGTACGTTCGCCTTATTTATAACCAGAAAGCGATCTTTGGATACCGCAGGACTTCCCGTGCCTGGGCCAAGTTTATTATCGCTCCAAAGTTTCTTTGCTTTTTCTTGGCCAGCCTGAATTTCAAGTGCAGTCATACCATTGGATGGAACAAGTAAGATATTTCCCGCCGGGGTAGAGGATGGGATTGTCGAAGCCCCTTCTGAGAAATTATACATTTCCTTTCCACTTTTAGGGTTAACTATAGAGATGCCTTCCTTGGACTGGAGAATGATAGTCTGATTATCCCCGTTTCCGAAAAGGGTGGGCGATGACCAATTTGCCGCCCGTGGTCGATCTTTCTTCCACAAGGTTTCACCATTGTTCATATTTATTCCCATTGAGAATGAATAGGCGTCATTTTCAACCTGAGCAAGTAACACTCCTTTGGCAATAAGTGGGGAGGATGACATTCCTAATCCATTGGCAGCATTTGGGAAGTCATAGGTTAAACCACGTAACCATATCAGGTCGCCAGATAAAGTAAGACAGAATACATCATTGGACGAAAATTGAGCTACTACTTTCGATCCATCGCTGGTCATTGTGGATGCAGCGACACTTGTCTTCTCATGGCAGATAGTACGACCGGTAGCACGAAATTTCCTTTCCCATAAGGTGAGGCCGGTACTACCTGAGAAACAGAAAATATGAAGCGTTTCCTGCTTCACCCCGCTCGATGCACTTAAGAAAACTTTATCACCCACGATAATTGGACTGGATAAACCTCGCCCCGGAAGCTTGGATTTCCATGCCCCTTTCCGATTGGTGTTCAATTCGATAAGAGATTTTGAATTGCTAAACCCATTGGACTGATTTCCACGGAAGTTAAACCAATTTGCATGGAGCGAACTAAAGGAAAGTAAGGCAAAGGCTAGGGTCAGAATTTTAATCATAATCTTTTTCATTTTGATTTAATTAGCTGAGTGAATGGCCGTACCTTCTGGGTCGGTAATTCGAAAGTTAAATTCCCACTGTTTTGTCCACGACTGGGTCTGTTCGTTTTGGCAGACTTTAATCAAAATGTCATTTGTACCTTTTTTAAGTTTTCCATCGATTACAAATTGATCAATTCTTGTTTTCCCCCTGTGGTACTCATCACGGGCAAAAAGCAGCTTGCCGTTAACCCAAAGTTTCCAGGCATTTTTTGATCCAATTCGGAATTGTGCGTTCATATTCTTCCCGAAAGTAAATTGGGTATGTGCATAGGCGGCGACTTCCTTTATTTCGCCGTACTGCTCGTTTATATTGACCAGACCAAGTACATGCTCGGTGGACAAGCTAGACCATTTTACCGAATCATTTTTACCCTGGTAGCTGGCGCTATAATTTATCTTTTGCTCTGGCGGATATATAGAATTAAAGCCTTTTCTTTTAGTATTATCAAAAGGCCCAATGGTTTGCCAGTCCACCACAAAGCCCATTAGCTCTATCAAGTTTATATTAACTCCATCCTCTTCCAGTGCTTTGCTGGCTTCGGTAATTTGATCGACTTCTCTCGCTTTACTTAATGCCTCATTAAAGAGATTTATTCTATCTGATTTATTAGTCTCATTTTTTGCTGCAGACAGTTTCTTTGCCACTGCTTCCCTGCGAAGTGCCATGACTGGATCATTTAAGAAGCCTGGAATTAAAAGCTCCGCTCGACTGGGCTGAAACGACTGAATAAGACGAAAGGCTTCAACTCGAGAATCAGCATGGTTCGAATAGTCACTAAGGAATTGAATAATTTGATCA
>MDSV01183815.1_pt1 | contig 13529 bp, 6 predicted proteins | sample 810851 | NCBI WGS metagenome assembly MDSV01 (sample SAMN05326640, study PRJNA326480) | marine metagenome | isolation source: seawater | place: Atlantic Ocean: North East | collected 2012 | reverse complement strand
CCCTGAACGATTAGATGAACGATTAGATGACTGTAAACCGATACGACCGATACGACCGATACGACCGATACGACGCCATAGCTCGACACGCGACCATGCGCGCGGTGTCCGCGCCGTCGACGACGACGAGCGTCTCGTCGCGCGACGAGAGACTATGCACGCGCCTCACGCGACGATTTTCGCGCGCGCGCGTCGCGCGTACGCTCGCGGAGGACCGCGATGACGCCGTCTCTGGATGCACCGAGTGTTCGCTACCGAACGAGCGCGCGCGCGCGGATGCGATCGCGCGCGCCATGGCGCTGCCGCGAAACGGACACGCGCGCGCTCTCGTGGTCGGCGTCGAGACGGGGGCGCTCGCGGTGGCGATCGCCGGCGGTGACGACGCGGCCGGGTGCACGGCGTTGTGCGTGGACGCGTCGAACGCCATGCTCGATCGGTGCGCTGAGGCTCTCGGACGCGGACCGGGAGGGAAGGCGCTGGAGAGCGGCGTGAACGTGCTCGGGAACGAACACGGGGTGAGGTTTTTGCGAGCGAGCGATACGAAGGCGTTGAAGCCGTATCACGGTCCGTTCGACGCGGCGGCGTTCAACGCGCACTTGGTGGACAGAGGCGACGAAGAGGCGATCGTGGACGCGTTGACGAGGGTCGTGATGCTGTGCAAACCGGGAGGTAGAGTGGTGATCTCAGAGCGCCCCGCGGGGGCTGTGGAGGGTGGTGTCGACGGTGGGTTTGATTTCTCGAGCATTGTGAGACGACTTCCTCTCGCGGCGGTCGGATCCGCCGGTAAGGATTTGAGCGCTCAAGGATCGTTGCGCGCGGACGACGACGAGAATCCGTTAGTGCTCACGATTCCCAAGGCGTTCGAGTTGTCGAAGCGTTTCACGCTCGAGGCGCCCGTCGTGACTGGGTTCGGCAGAGGGAGTAAACAGATGGGCGTGCCGACGGCGAATTTGGATCCTGAACTGTGCGGCGGCGAGGCATTTTTGAGCACGCTTCCTCTCGGTGTTTTCTTCGGCTGGGCAAAACTTGCCGACGAATCTGCGTGGCACGAGTGCGTGCTCAACGTGGGTAAGAGACCGACGTTCGTGGACGGAGACGGAACGACGATTGAAGTGCACGTGATGGGTTCGACGGACGCGACGCCGGAATACGATCGAGATTTCTACGGAGAGACGATGCGGGTGGACGTGTGTGGGTTCATACGCCCAGAGTTGAGATTTGATTCTCTCCCAGAGCTCGTGGCGCGCATCAAGACGGACATCGGCCTGGCGCGCAACGCACTCGCGTCGGGCGCGCACGCGCATCCGACTGAATAATTTGTAATTCATACGATTCATCGCGATGCGAAAGACGCGAGCGACGAACCGATCGACCACTGAACGCAGCGCGATCCCGTCTCGAAATATCGACTCGTCTGCGATTACAAAATATGATTAAATATTCGAGCCGTTTCGATGTAACGCCTCGCGAGGGGCGTCGAGCGAGCGACCGCCGGGAGTCGCGATGATCATCGGAGTCACGTCCGTCCGACAAAACCGTGTCGGAATAACTTTCAAACGTCTCTCGTCATCGTCATCGCGATTCACCCTCATCGCTCGCGTCCACACCCCCCCTCGAGGCTCTCGCGCGCGAGCGCCCTCGTCCGTCCCGCGCGGCGTTTAGGCTTGCGCCTTCATCACGTCTTCGATAAACTTCCCGAGCTTACCCTCCGGTCCGCCCTTACCGTCGACGAGGTGCGACCCCTCCGCCTTCTTAGAGTACAGAAGCTCCTTGGTGTCCAATCGCAACACCTCAAACGCTCCCTTTCTCCACAACGCGTTTTCGCCGCCCGGGATGGGCTTCTCCGCCTGATTCTCCAGGGCCCACCCCTGTCCCTCCGGCACCGTCTCCTTCAACACCGCGTCGTCGTTATACGTGAAATCAAACTTCCCCGGTAAAGCCTCGTTCGTCTTATCGATGAACATCTTCACCCGGGGCATGTAGTTTCACTTCTCGCAGTACTCGATGTGAATGGGAACGCCCGCGCGCGTCGTCATCGCCGCGCCTCTTCCTCGTCTCCCACTCACCGCGGTCGCGCCCGCGCGCACGCGCGCGCCGAACACCGCGCTCGTACTCGCGGCGATCATCCTCGACGCACGATCCGTCGAGTCAACCTCTCCCGCATCCATCCGTCGATCCGTCGAGCGGTCGAGCGGTCGATCGAGCGAGCCATCGTTTCACCGATCACGACTCGACGCGAGGGGGGGGCCACGGCGACGACGACCAAAGGGGGGGGTCGCGATTACCGGTCCCGACTCGTCGCGGTGTCTCCACGTCTGATTTTTATACCCACCGGGACGGGACGCACACGTGTGCCGGACGCATCCATAGTCGCACCCACATCGAGCCCATCTCTCGGGACGTTCGATCGCGTTCGGATCGAGCCACTCGCGATCCGTCTCGCGACGCCTCGGACGCTTTTTCGCCCACCGGGACGTCCGCACACGGTGGCGCGCGCGAGGACGACGGGAGACGACGACGGGAGACGAGAGACGGGAGACGGGAGACGGGAGACGGGAGACGCGAGACGCGGCGTCGAGCGCGACGCGCGCGCGGAGACGACGTCCGTCTCGACGTCTCGACGAGGAAAGCCGTGGGACGAGGCGAGACGACGGCGACGGTGCGCTTTTTCCACGCGTGGGTGGACGCGAGGGAGGGACTCGTTCGCCGGTCATCACTCCTCGTGGGTGACGATTCGCACGGATTCGGTGAATCGTCGCGACGAATCTCGACGTCGCGACCGCGAGGGGGGGCGTGATTTGTGTCGTGCGGTTTCGGGTGTTTTCTAAAGCGCGCGAGAGGGAGAGGGGGAGAGAGAGAGGGAGAGAGACGGTGGGAGAGGTGCCGTGATTGGATAAGAGGTGCGAAGAGATCGATACAGAAATGATGATGCGGCGGGTGGAATCGATGCCGGCGCTGCGCGCGAGAGAGAGGGCGGTGAGGGAGGCAAAGGCGGCGGCGCGCGCGGAGAGCGACGAGAGCGACGAGACGACGGCGGACGGGTTCGTCGAGGAATGGGAACGCGGAGACGGGGTCACGGAGTGTGAGGTGCGCGTGGGAGGCGAGCGCGCGCGTGAGGAAGGCGGGTTCGATGGCGCTCGACCGACGGTGCTCGTGGTGGATGATTGCGCGGTGAATTTGCGAGCGGTGACCAAGGTGCTGCAGGCGACGTTTACGTGCGACGTGCGCGTGGAACTCTCGAGCGATGGGCGCAAGGGTATTCAGCAATACGAGGCGTTGCAAAATGATCCGATGTGTGATTTGATGTTGGTAGTCATCGACTATAACATGCCAGAATGCAATGGAGTGACGGCGGCGCAGTACATGCGAGCGTTGGATGGGAAACCGGCGACGCGCGGCTACGCGGGCGCGAACGCTCGAGCCAAGGGTGACGCTCGTGAGCGGGTGGCGATCGTGATGTACACGACGGAGTTAGAAGTGTTACTTCCTGCGTTGGTCGATGGCACCATAAATGACCGTTTACCAAAGGTTTGCACGCGAGAGCGATTTTCCAAGGTGCTGGTGAAACATCTAAAGGCCAAGCATTTGCGTTTTGTCTTACCAGAGTGGCGCAACGCTGAAGGATCATTCCGAAGATTTAGTTGCAACGATAAAGGGAACATCGAATCAGAGATGGAGTCGTTCGGCTCTTTATCTCTGGATACGATCGATGAAGAGACGGTACTCGAGGAGGGAAAAGTACTCGCGAGCGCGGAAAAACGAGGAGCAAAGCGGTCTCGAGGAAGTCGGCATTCGCGCACGGTTAAAACGCGGAAGGGCGATGACGGGGAGATGATCGTTTTGCAAGAGTCGAGCACGCATCACGAGGATGGTCGCACGCGAGGCGTGTTGAATGGCTTTACAAAATCTGTGAAGCAGTTTTTGGCGAAACGCTCGCAGCCGACGGTTCGCGCTCAACGCAAGGAGGTGAAACGCGTTCAACTAAGAGATTTCTTTGAGTCTGGTGCACAAACGCACCAAGCTAGCGTACGCGCGCGCTCATTAGATGTAGTATTCCCGCGTTACTCCATGTGAGTAGTGTCACAGTATGATTGATGTATATTACAGGTTAAATCATTTCAACAGTTTCCCCGGTAGAAGAGTTGCATCTATGATCCCTTGCGGTACGTCGGGTTCCTCTGAGTTGAATGCGCTTCGAATCGCTAACGCTTGCATTCGTCGCAACGCTTTTTTCGTTATCGTCTCAGCTTTTGTCTCCTCCTCTTGGGCGATGTTGATCGCCTCTCCCTTACTATGTCGACGAACGTCGGCGAGCATTGGCCACGCAACTTTCCTACGCTGGAACAACTCGATTTGACCGGGATACTTTGGAACCACGTAATCGAGATCGGCGGTAGATTTGAATCCAAGTCCTTGGTTATCCGAAACTGGCGGGGGCGTTTCTGTTTCAACCTCGTCCTTCTTCAACCACATCCAAGAACCGACTGCGTCGCTCGCACCCTGATCAACGACGAGTGAGTTGATTCTTCGTTCGTGGTTGGACTCGACGGCGACGTGTCGTTTGTGAACGTCTCCATCGTTGTACATAGCGCGGGCGACGCGTTGGGAGAACGGCTCGATTTGATAGATGACCGATGTGTCGTTCTCGGGGGCGGCTGCGACGCCGAACCCCTCGCTTCCCTTCACGAGCCACTTGCCCGCGGCGGCGGCTTCCGTCCGATTAACGACGTAGGGCATGTTTGTGTTCACGCGATACGAGGACCGAGCACCGCACTCTGACAGCATGCGCGCTATGCAAAGTCGGATACTTATGACAGACTGGTATCGATCCTGCGATGCGCGAAACAAGTCTTCAGCCGTACCCCACAGATAGAGCACGTTACCGGTATTCAATCTCGCGTCGGGTCCTTGACGTTCGCCGATCGGTTGTAAAGAAATTGAGGTCGGATCAGCGCCTTCCATGAGCATGTAGCGAACGATTTCCTCGCAACCAAGTTTCCTCGACTCGGCACGAATCGCCGCGGTGACAGCCCACATCAGAGGATAACTTCTCAACGACACCGAATCTGGTGGCTCCAGTGTGAAATCGTCATCAAGCTTTTCGTTGAGAGCCGTTATATCCCCGTCGTTGACGTATCTATCCCGGAGTTCTCTGTAGCGTTTGATGCGATGCGACTTCAACTGATTCCTCGCCGTAACCGCTTCAATCTCTGTTCGCGGTGCGAGTACCGAGTGTAAACCAATCTTGTTGACGTCAGCTCCTTTCTTGATGCACAGTTTCGCCAATGCTATGCCGGTCTCAATTTGACTTTGTGATGGGGCCGTCGCGGCACCGTATAAAGCAGCAAATAAAGGAGTGTACTCGTATGGAACCAAGCCAACGCCATATTGCTTCAACAGTGGGTTTCTGGCAAACGCATCAATGTTATCCGTCGCACTCCGTTCTATGAGAGCTATTGCGACTGCCATGGTCGTCTTCGCGCGTGATTCGTGACGAATCTCCAGTTCTTCACGTGTCAACGGACGAATTGTTTCCCAATCTCCGTCAAGGACCTGAGCATCTCCATTCTCGCTGCGAGAAGCAAACCCACTCACCTCGTTGTATAATTTTTCCATCTCCGTTTCATCCGGCTTATCTCTCTCCTCGTCAAACTCCTCGTCTGATTCCCACGCGGGAGGTTGTTTCGAGTTTGATGCGGCTTCAAATGTGCTTTCACTAAGCTGTTTGGGAGAGTGAACATGCACACCGCTATCATTCGCCTCGACGTGACTCTCGTCCCCTTTCGTCTTCAATGCTTGGGCTCGAATGCCAACATCTTTCAAGCGTGTGGGCACGATGTTTCCGTGCACAACTTTCGCAATATCTCGCTCTTTCTGCTCTTCAGCTTCACGTATATCCCATTCCGTCTCCTTAATGTTGACTTGTTGTAGTTGTTCGGTGATTGAAAAGTCTGTATCCTCAGAAGAAGACTCATATATATTCCTGTCGCTCAACGTAGATGAGACGTCCGAAGCATGATGAGTGTTGGTGTTATTCAAAGCATGTGTTCGCAAAGCGCGCTCCTTTTCTTGGTTTGCCTTTTTCGTCAATTCGATTGCCCTCGCTTCGACCGACGTGTGACCGACGATGACAGTACGCACAAGACCGGGAATGTCTCGACGAGCAGCTAAATTAGCTGGACCAAACCGAGAACCTTCCGGACGTAGCACACCTTGAATCATTTTAAGAGCAGGAGGTCCGCGCTTTTCTGCGTTTAGACCATCATCCGAAGCTTCTTCGACGGTGTACGCGTGCTGATCGGTCGGCCGGTCTGGGCCCAATCTTTCAAGGACGGCTCTCATTCGTACTTTTTCGATGTTGTCGTCTTCTCTCATTTCAGAGACGATTTCATCTCGGGTCTGTACAATTTTTTCGTAAAAACTCGGAGTGTCTTCGCCCTTTTTGTAGTTGATGCTGGGGTGTCTCTTGAGAACGGCGTGTTCCAGAGCGTGCTTGACAACGTTGTCCATACTATCACTCTTTCCTGAATCTAGCGGCGCTTCGGGCTCAGCCGCCTGGTTAAGTCGCAATAAAACTTCTGCGACGTTTACCTTGTCATGCTCGAGCTTTTCTTCAGGCGGTGGCAGCGGCTCGGCGGCCCGTATCGCAGCCGTCACGGCCATGGCGACCAGGCTCCCTTCAACCCAAGAGTAGAAATTCTTGCCGATCATTCTCCTGACATCAGCGCCAGCATCGAGCAAAACTAAGACGAGCTCTAGTGACTCTTTATGTCCCTCTTTTGCTCCGGCTTCAATGGCCCAAAACAAAGGCGGGTATTGACATTCGCCTACCCGAGAAGGAAGCGCCGGGAACGGTGCTCCGAAATTAAAGTTGCTCACCGAACCAAACATGGAAGATCTCACCGACTCAGAATCGTCATCAGCCCCAGAATCTTTGATTTTATTTAGATGTGCGACTTCGTTGAAGATTTTGCCGAATTCTAGTACGCTCATCTCGTCCTCGCTCAGGTCGTACTGCTCGCCAGCTTCAACCAGATCAAGTTGCATCGACGGACTTCTGAGTCTGTGTACAATCGATGCCACTTGCGCGTTCTCCTCGGCGTGCGAACCAATCATAGTATCCTCTGGCAGCATGGCGAATGATACGGGCGGCAATAAGTGATTCGTCAGCTTAATTGCTTCGAGATAGGCAGGTGGTACTTCCTCGTTGTATACTTCGACGCAACACAAGTTTGGGTCTGCTCCCATGTTGATTAATTGTTTTATCAGCATTAATACTTTGCCCCGATCTGCTTTACCAGCGCGTAAAGCATGTATTAGCTGAATCAACGTCGTACTTTTACTGCCATCCGGGAAGATTGCGTTGAGATCAACGACGGCGTTACGAGGCAGGAGCTTTAGCATGGCGTCATCCGCACCTTCTACGCCATGGTAGAGCGCCAACGCTATGGTGAAAAGCGGAGGCGCAGAGATGGGGTACGGACCTAGGCCACGTGCGTTGATGTCTGCGTCGTGTTCGAGGAGCAAATCAAAGAGCGGATAGACCTCGAGCATATTCCTTGCGATGTAACCACACACCATGGTCAACGGAGTCGCACTGGTTTCGGCGCACGTGTGCGCAAACTCTCTTCCAAGAGGCATCCGTACGTTTGGGTTGACCCCAAGCTTCAATAAGGATTTGGCAACATCGATACAGTCGAGCCTCGCCTGTGTCGCTCGATTGAAAACGAGCACATCATTTTCATCACCGAGCGCCAACTTCTCACTGACTTCAAGTAATGCTTTGTCTGTGTTTTCAATGAGAGAGATCGTAACTTGCTTTGCCATGGCAATTAAGCTCTCAAAACGTGCGTTACGTCTCGTGCACGCTTGCGCACGGGCTCGTTCAAGCTCTTCGGGTGTCCTCTTTGCCTCATCGAACACGCCGGATTTTGTTCGAAGCATTTCCTTAGTAAATCCGACGACAAAGGATTTTCCGTCTTCATCTGTATACATGGTGGCACCCTCTTCATCTACCGCCACAGCATCCTCTTCGTCTACCGCCACAGATTCCGGAGGGTTTGAAACATCTTCGCTCCGTCTTTTATCTCGCTCTGCCTCAGCGATCGCCGCGGCAATGTCACGCGCTTTTCTTTCGTGCTCCTCTTCAGCCGCGATCTCAGAATTCGTCTTCAAGTGCTCCCTTCGATTTCTCTCCGTCTCGAGCTGTTCGCGACGCGCCACCGCACCTTGCCCACCGAAAGCGGCGTCGTTGATATCAGGTAAGAAGGACTCTAAAGAAACTACGTCTTCTTCATTCACGCCGTGAAGACGTCGCTGAGTCGGTCCTTGCGCGGAGAGCTGCGAGCCCATGACACTTCCAGTGTCTGAGATGTTCGCCTTCACAGCGGCAGATTCCCACCAACTCCTAGTATCTAAAACCCCATGCTCGTTGAATCCGTACGGCGCATCAATGCAGTCGATGATCATGGCGAGCAGTGGTAATTTTCGACCGTGGTGAGGTCTGGCTCCAACCACGTCGAGGTGGTATCGTTCCACCTTTTCTAAAAGTAAGTCCAGAAGCACCATCGCTGGAGAGCCGACACCCTCAGCGACGGCGCACGCAAGTATGAAAAGAGCTGTGCCGCGTAAAGATGTGTGGCACTCGACCGGCGCTATTCGTCGACTTCGGATGTCTTCAGCTCCGAGTCTGTACGTGAAAATCGACTCAATGTTGTACTTGACGTCCTTGCACTGCAAGCACATCAAGCCTGCGAGTTTCGCTATTCTACAGCGGTGCTGGTAATCCAATTCGTACGCTATACTTGACTCCAAAGCAGCACAGCAGACTGTCAAGGGTGTGAGGAAGTCACCGCAGCACGCGTTGCGACCCGGCCGCTCACATTCGCTGTTTGCGCTCGCGCCCTGAGTTATGAGACACGCGGCCAATTCGAGCACTTCATCACCAGCGCCCGAAATGATGGCCAATGCGCAGAAGAAAAGCGCTGTACCATTCGTGCCTGGGGTGCCTTCATACGGGGCGATTCGACTATCGGCGATATCACTCGTCTCCGGTTGTATGCGGTACTTGCCGTTGACTTCCGCGCCGGCAGCGAGCAGCGCGGTGGCAAAATCAACGAGTGCTCTCGGTGTCTGCGTGAAAGCGACGTTACGATCGTCGACTTGCTTTCTGATCATCTTCACTCGATCCTCATACAGTTTCCCTTCCAGAGTCACCTCTTTCATCGTCTCATCCTGGTGAACGTCTCTCTCGAACGCCCGCTTCTCTCGCATCGTGCGCTCCGCCGGCGTCAACAACTTCTTCTCCAACAACGAGCACAACAACGCGAGCGAAGATAACCCTTTCCCGTGATTGATGCGATTTCCAGCACTGTTCAAATCCACCTCAAACTTGACCAATTCCTCAAATAACGGTTGCACTTCCTGCGCGCTCGCCCCCTCCGCCATGGCGCACGACAACAACCACACCGCGCTTCCGCTCGTTCCATCGCTCATCACATCTTTCTCCTCCAGCGCGTACGCGTCGACGCCGTCCTCTATCAACACATCCGTCTCGTGTTTCGCCTGCTCTATCGCCAATCGCACGCGAGACAGCTTCTCCTGACGCTTATATTCAGCCAGTTTGCTCGCCACGTGCACGCGCTGCGCGATGGCTCTCGCGACGCTGTCGCTGTCGCTCGCCTCGCTCGCGACGGACGTCGCACCGCCGCGATCGGTGAAGGCACCGAGATGACCGCTGTACGACACGTCATCCGTGCCGGACGCGCGCGTCGGCGTCGTCATCGCGCGCGCGTCTGCGGATTCATCGCGGCGCCCGTCGAACACTAAACAAGTCGTATGGGTAAACTGTGATTTTATGGTTCACGAACGGTGAAACACCCCCATTCGCCAAGGAGGGACGACGTGCCAGATTTTGAATCTCTCGTCTGTCGACCGCAATCGTCGCCCCGGTGCGGACGCCGCGCGCGATCATGGCGCGCGGTGACTTCGGGCGCGAACTGGACGGTCCCGTGCGCAAGCGCACGAAGACGGAGGCGCGATACGATGAGCGCGCGTACGTTCCCGGAGCGCTGATGAAGGTGCGGATGCACAACTTCATGACGCACAAGGACGTCACGTTCGAACCGGGACCGAGGCTGAACGTCGTGCTCGGACCGAACGGAACCGGGAAGAGCGCGTTCGTGTGCGCAGTGTGCGTCGGACTCGGTGGATCGCCGAATCTGTTGGGGCGAGCGGGGTCGTTAGGGGATTTCGTCAAGAGAGGCGAGGAGAGTGCGTACACGGAGATCACGCTTCGGGGACGAGAGGTCGGGAGACCGATCGTCGTGCGGAGAGACTTTAAGAATCGTGCAGGCGGTCAGTCCGTGTGGAAGTTGAACGGGGTCGTGGTGAAGCACGAGCAGATTCTCAAGGAGATGAAGGGATTGAACATGCAGTTGGACAACTTGTGCTCTTTCCTTCCGCAGGACAGAGTGGTGGCGTTTTCGATGCTCAACCCGCAAGAGTTGCTCATGGAGACGGAGAAGGCGATCGGTAACGCCGAAATGTACGAGATGCACGACACGCTGAAGCAGATGAAGAATGGTATCGCAGACTTGGAGCGTTCGGTTGACCAGAAGACGACGCGAATGGTCAAGTTAGAGCGAGACAACGAAAGCTTGGAGCGCGACGTGAAGCGATTGCAAGAGCGAGAAGAATTGATCACAAAAGCCGATGACATGGCGAAGAAGATTCCGTGGCTGAAGTTTGACAGAGCGGCTGAGGAGTACCACATTCTCAAAAATGCGTACACCAGCGCCAAAGAGAAGGTGAACAGAATCAAAGCGGATCACGGCGAAAAGGTCAAGGAATACAAAGATGTGGAAGAGCCCTACAACGAGGCGGTCGCTCGAATCGACAAGGGTCGTAAAACTAACTCCAGGCTCAAGGATGACATCAATAAAGCGGATGCAAAGTTCAACAAGCTTGGCGGTCGTTACGATGGATTAGCAAAGCAGCTTAGCCAAGCGAGAAGAGATGCGATTGATGCTAAACAGAAAGTGGAAAAGCGTCTCAAGTTGATTGAATTCTCCGAGTCGCAACTCGATAATTTGCCGCAGGTTCCAGATGATATTGACGAACAACGCAGAAGATTGAGAGAAGCTGCGAATGCCAAACAAAATGAAATTCGCGCCGCCGACGACGAATACCAACGAGTGGAACACGCACGACGTCCGGTAGAAGAAAGAGTCAGCGTTCTCAAGAAGCAAAAGAATGCGATTGAATCGGTTCGTATGCAGAAAATCGAACAACTTTCGAAACACCCTCGATTCAATCGCATCAAGGACGCCGATGAGTGGGTGCAGCGCAACAAGCAAACGTTCCACGGTGAAGTTCTAGGCCCATTGCTGGCGGAGATAGAAGTGAATGATCCGACGTATGCGGGCTATGTTGAGCAACATCTTGGTCTACACGCGCTTGCGACGTTCATCGTCACCGATCAGCGCGATGAGCGTTCGGTGAGCAATGCCATGAAGCAGTTTGGGATCAACGTTTGGACGCCACGCAGTCTGCAGCAACATGTTCCAGGCGTGGTGAGCGCCGATCTTCAGCGCGCAGGCGTGGTCAACACTTTGGACAATGTATTCAAGGCTAAATCTGCGGTGAAGAGAGCTTTAAATGACACGCATCGGATTTCGCGGGTGTTGGTAGGAAACAACACGCTCAACTCGGAGAGCGTCAATCAACTCTTCCGATCCAAGTTGGCCGATCAGATTTACTGTCCTAGCGGTGTTTATGTCACGCGAAGGTCGCGTTACGATGCATCAGCCTTTACGATGAGTCAGGCGCCGATTCGTCAGACAAGACTGTTCGTTCGCGAATCCAATAACAACATCAACGACATTAAACAAAGACTCGCAGAGGCAGAGGCGAAACTGCGCGAGTGCACTGCTAAAAGTGAACACATCAAGCAGGTGCGCAGTGAAAGACAAAGCGAATTACAGCGAATTTCAAAACAACGAGGTGATCTCAACAAGCTCGCCGAAGAACCAGAAAAGCGCCGTAAAAACACCCTCAAGCAAATTGAGCAGCACAAACTGCTCCTGGCGGATGAGGAAAAATCGGCCGACTTTTCTTCCGCCGAGAAAAGAATCAAAGAGGATCAACACAGAATCACCGCGGAACGCGTCGCGTGCGCGATGGAATTGTTCGATACCATCGTCAATGGCCACGAAGCTGCGACAAAGCTGACGTTGACTTGTCTCGAGAGTGTCGAGACCTCCGCACGAATGCAACGCATGGAGAGCTCGTTGCGAGAAATAGAAGAGAAAGCGGCCGTGGCGAAGGCGAAGCGCGATGATATCAAATCAAAGTTTCACCACATCAGAGACACCGCGGCAGAATTGAAACAGCAGGCGCTCAATGTCGTGCAGCTCACACCTGAAATCGAAAAGCGCTTCGAGGGGTGGCCAAATACCGTCGAAGAGCTCGAACACAGCATCGACACTCTGCGGGGTCAAGCGGATGCCATTTTGTGTCACAATCCGGCTGTTTTGGATGAGTTCAATAAGCGACGAGCGGAGATGACCGCTCTCACACGCACTCTTGAAACTGAAAAGTCTGAGCTCGCGGTGAAACAACAAGCCATCACTATGAAGAAGGAACAGTGGCTCCCCCAACTGCAAAAGACGGTTCAAAAGATTAGCGAACAGTTTCAAGAGAACTTCGCGCGCATCGGTTGTGCCGGGCAGGTTAACTTATCTGGCGATGGCTCTAGAGATCACAATGGATTTGGCGATGACTTCAAACAGTACTCTCTCGAAATTCGCGTCAAATTTCGAGCCAATGAAGACATGCACCTGCTCGATGCGCATCGTCAATCCGGAGGCGAGCGTTCCGTCACGACGATGCTGTACATGATCGCGCTGCAGGCATTCACTTCAGCGCCGTTCCGCGTCGTGGACGAAATCAATCAAGGCATGGACGCGAGAAATGAGCGAAAGGTGTTCAAGCGCATGGTCGACGCGGCGAGCGCGCCGGGCACGCCGCAGTGCTTTGTCATCACGCCGAAGCTGCTCACGCAACTCGAGTACAGCGAAGACTGCACAGTGATGTGCATCTTCAACGGGCCTCACGTGCACGAAATGGCACAGAAGTGGCACGAGATGCAACACGCTTTCGACGGCGTCGCGAGGACGACGCTCGAGAGCACCGCTGCTTAGACCTCTGACCCGATAGTAGCGCTCGCGGATTTTATGTAGTAGACAAACCTTGTTGTGACTAAAGACAATAGTGTACGTGCACGGCGCCTGACGACGAGAACGCGGATCAAGGGAGAGTCGTACACGACGTGAATCACCAAAGTGTTTTCTGATGGCTAATTAAACTGTTTCTAGATGCTAAGTTTATGTATGGTACACGCGAGCGTCGGCGTACGCGCGAGAGCGCGATTAGCCGCCGAAACCGTACAAGGTGCGGCCTTGGCGCTTGAGCGCGTAGACGACATCCATGGCGGTGACGGTCTTTCTGCGAGCGTGCTCGGTGTAGGT
>MDSV01098344.1_pt1 | contig 13529 bp, 12 predicted proteins | sample 810851 | NCBI WGS metagenome assembly MDSV01 (sample SAMN05326640, study PRJNA326480) | marine metagenome | isolation source: seawater | place: Atlantic Ocean: North East | collected 2012 | reverse complement strand
TGTTATTGATAATATGGAATACAATTTTTTAAATACAGAGGGTTCACTTGCTGAAAAATTAATGGCTGCAATGCAAGGGGCCAATTTTGCTGGTGCTGATTTCAGATGTCTCGATGAAGGAACTTCTTCAGCCACAGCATTTCTAGTTGTTTATGATCCGGAAGATTTGCCTAATCAACCCTCACTGGCATTAAATATTGGTTCACAACCACCAGGAGTTGAGCCTATTGACTTATTACAAGAATTATTTGATGAGAATTTGAGTCTTGAAAATTCATCCGTTAGTGAGTTGAGTCTTTTTCCAAACCCAACTGATGGTATTATTTCGATAAGATCTGATAAAAACTATCAACTAGAGATCTATTCTGTGGACGGAAAAATTATTTTGAAGGATAATGGAAATAAAATTGATATTTCAGCTTTACAAAATGGAACATACTTTCTTAAAATCAGACAAGAAAACACAAATAATTCAGCTTCTTTTAAGATCTTCAAGAAGGATTAAAAAAAAAGCACCTCAATGAGATGCTTTTTTCCTTAACTAAAAATATTAAAATATATATCTAAGACCGAATTGCATTTGCCATCTGGACATTAAACTTGCGTCATAACCAAATGTTTCAGTTAAATCAGGGTCAAAGGTATATGTTGGTTCACCGTTTTCAACGCTGACACCAATTGGTTGTACAGCATTTGGTTGCTGAACCAGTCCCCACTCAGAATTAAGCAGATTTCCTACATTCAACACATCTAAACTAAGTTGAATTGTATTTCTTTTTCCTCTAACTTCTAAATGATAGTCTTGAAGTAATCTGACATCCCATCTTCCTTTCCAAGGAGATAAAGCGCCATATCTTTCCGCATATTGACCTCTTCTTCCACTTAGATAATCATCTTGGGCAATAAAAGCATCATATGCTGCTCCCATTCCTGCACCAGAAAAATTCATTTGAGAAATTTCATCAGTGGTTGGAATGTAAATCAAGTCATTTAGGCCTGATCCATCTCCGTTGATGTCACCACCATAAGTATAACTAAATCTACCACCTTGAGAATACTCAAATATTGTAGAAAAAGATGTGCCCCACTGATCATTACTTCCGTATGTCCAACTCTTACCAGCTACACCTACAAGTCTTTGTTTGTCTCCGTATTTAGAGTATGATAAGACGTCTGCATTAGCATCACCAACAACAGGATTTCCAGCAAATGCATCACCAGTAATTTCAGCTTCAATACTATTTACATCTTTTGAGTCTAAATAACTATAAGCTAAACTTGTATATAGCCCATTTTCAAACTCTTTTTGAGCTCTTAATGATAAGTTTAAAATTTCGCCTTTGTCAGAATTTGTGAATACATAAGCATTTGCCTGTGCTCCAAAACCAAGACCGTCTCCGTTGACCAATATATGGTCATCAGCCGTGTAAATTGGTCTATTATCAACACCTACTAACTGTCCAGATGGAGCAGTTAGACCCCAGTTTTGAACATGCGCTCCATAAACATCTTTAGAATAAGTTACATCTCCTGTCAAAGTTAATCCATTCCCCATTTTCTTATCCATACCAAAACTGCTTCTCCAAACTTGTGGATATTTGTAATCTATATCTACCATTTGATGAAACCACCAGTTAGGATTACCAATTTGGTTTCCAAGCCATACAAATGGGAACCTTCCTGAAAATAAACCAGTACCACCTCTCATTTGTAAAGAGCTATCGCCATTTACATCATAGTTAAACCCAAATCTTGGAGACCATACCCAATCATCTGTAGGCATTTGAGTGTTTAGCTGTAACTCTAAACCTCCTGTATTTGGATTTTGATAAGGGGTATTTGGCGCATAATCACCTGTACCGTCAATTACATCCTGCGCTTTATCAGCCGAGTCAAAATATAATGGCTTATCAACTCTTAAACCAAATGTAAGTTTGAGATCCTCATTTGCATCCCACTCATCTTGAACATAAAAAGATAATTGCCCAACATTTGTTTCAGCAAGAGCCCAAGAATCGTTCTCATTATTTCCTTCATATACAGCTTGTGCATTTGCCAATGCTTCGGATATTAAACCATTGTCAACTGCATCCAAAAATGCATCTACAGATGGTAGAGCGCCAAAAGCTCCAACATATCCATTTGCATTTCCATATCCATATACACCTAAATTAAAGGAATTGTCAAACTCAAACTTTTCAAAAGATCCTCCAATCGTGTAAGTGTGATTACCATAATTTATGGTTAAGTTGTTGGAAACTTGAATAACTTTTTGATCCAATCTATTATTGATAGAAAAAGGCTCATGCCCAACAATAATATAGTTAGAACCTGCTCCGTCCTGAATAGTTATTGCAGGAGCGGGGGAGGACATAGGATTTCTAAAGTCATCAAAATGAGAATAACCAGCTTGAAGTTTATTTGTCATATTATCCGACAAATAAGAATTCAGTTCAAGTTGAAAAGAATTCAAGATATTATTTATTTGGTATCCAGAATTTTCAAACTGTAGGATTGATGCATTTGGACCTCTAAATCCAAGCGCTGTTGGATGGGCAGGTTTTTCTTTGGAGGCATCTAGCCAGTTGTATATTAATGCTAATTGATTTTTATCATTAATATTCCAATCTAATTTGAAAATAGCTTTAGAAGACTCTGTTCTATGTAAAAAGCCTTCGTAAGATCCAGGATCATATCCTAAGCCAAGCATTGCATCACGTACAAGAATAAGATCACTTTCAGCCACACGCGATTCATTTATTGCTCCAGTTCCTCTATTTGGTAACCAAGATTGACCTAAATCATCTCTGCTGTCCATTTCATAATTAACAAAGAAAAACAGCTTGTTTTCTTGTATTGGTCCACCAACACTAAATCCAGACTGAGATTGAGTCAGTTCAGGAACGAAAATTTCTTCACCGTTAATTTTAGATCCTGTTAAATCTTGATTTCTATTAAAAGAATAAACGGTCCCCTTGATTTCATTGGTTCCACTTTTAGTTACTGCATTTACAGAGGCACCAGTAAAACCAGCTTGCGTTACATCATAGGGTGCAGTGGAAACTTGAATCTGATCAATCGCATCTAAGGATACAGGTTGTGCATCCGTTTGTCCACCAGGTGTTGCGGCATCTAATCCAAAAGGATTATTGAAAATTGCACCATCCAATGAAAAGTTGTTGTATTGATCATTTCTTCCGGCAAATGAGCCGTTACTGGCAGTAGGATCAAGTCTTGTATAGTCAAAAGCAGACCTACTGATTGAAGGAAGATTTCTTAGTTCACTTGCACCTACATTTGTTTCAGCACCAGTTCTACCTTTACTAAATACTCCACTCGATGAAGATCCTTCTACTACAACCGCGTCTAATTGTTCTGCGTCAGGTACTAATGAAATAGAGACGTTTTCTGATTTACCCAGGTCTAGATATACATCATCAAATACTTGATCTTTATATCCGACATAACTAACGGTCACTGTGTAAGGTCCACCAACACGTAAGTTTCTTAAATCAAATCGTCCATCAATATTGGTTGCTGCACCATAAACAGTCCCAGTAGGATTATGTGTTGCAACAACATTAGCACCTGGTAATTCTACTTGGTTTTCATCTGAAATCACACCTCTTATACTTGATGTAGTAACCTGAGAGTAAGTAACAGAAACAAAAACAAAGCAGAAAAAATAAGTAATAATATTTCTCATAATTTTAGTTGATTTTTTGTTTTGTGTAAATTATTAACAATTGACTAAATTTCAAACATTAATTAATGATGTTTGAATCAAAATTGTTAACTTTTGTTAACAACTTAACTATGAAACTTTTTATTTTTATTGTGTTAATTCTCTGGGGCTTACCTAGTACTTTTCTCAGAAGTGATTTTAGAAAAATAGTTTACAAAACAAATGATTGGAAAATCAATATAAAACCAATTTTTTTAAAAGAAATTAAAGGCTTGTTATTTAATATTTATCCGGGAGATGATAAATATTTAAAAAGTAGAAATTTATATAGAATATATTTGATTATATATTTAATTTTATTCATTATATATTTGAATTTATGATGAATTCAGTTTTATTAAAAATTCTTCTCTCAATATTAGCATTTTTTGTTCCTTTTGGAATTTCATTAATTTTGGGAAATCAACTTACAATTAATATTGTTTTATTAATATTTTTTATTCATTGGTTGTTCTTTATTCCAGCTTATATTTTTCAAACGGAAAAGTTTTTTGATTTGACAGGAAGTTTTACTTACCTTATAGCATCCTTCTATGCAATTTTAAATGCGCCATTATATAATATCTTTTCTATTGTTGTAGTCTCATGCATCGTTTGCTGGGCTATTAGATTGGGAACATTTCTTTTTATTAGAATTAATAAAGATGGAGAAGACAAAAGGTTTAGAGAAATTAAACCATCTTTTTCTAGATTTTTGATGACCTGGACTTTATCAGGTACATGGGTTAGTATTTGTTTGCTATGTGTTTTAACTGCTATTTCTTCAAGCTCTGGTATAGTAGGCGGTAGACTATTTTATTTAGGATTATTATTGTTTCTATTTGGATTTATAATTGAAATTGTAGCAGATTATCAAAAAACATTATTTAGGGAGAAACCTATCAATAAAAATAAATTCATTACATCAGGGCTATGGAGCTATTCTAGACATCCTAATTATATGGGTGAGATAGTATTGTGGTTTGGAATAAGTATTATGTCAATTTCCTCATTATCAGGAATTGAATACATTACTTTAATTTCTCCCGTTTTTGTATATCTTCTTCTTACAAGGATTTCTGGTGTTAATTTTTTAGAAGAATCAGCAAATAAAAAATGGGGTCATTTAGATGAATATAAAGATTATATAAGTAAAACCCCCAAAATTTTTTTTAAATTTCCAATCTAAAAACATATTTATGAAATTTTTTAAATTTTCTGAAACTATAAGTGGAGGTACTTTCATACTCAGACTTTTATTTTCAATACTTCTGTCGATTCCTTTTTTAGTAACACTAATTTCTTTTTGGACGAGTTATTTTATGTCGCTTGGAGATTTTGATCTAGCAGATCCAAGTGCTGAAAATCAAGCAGAAATACAATTATTTGCTGAAGAATTAGGTGCTAAAATTGGTCAAGATCCTGAATTTTACTTAAATGACATAGTATCCGCTCTGACTGTAGGATGGATTGTTGCATTCATTATATGTATTGTTCCTGTTATATGGTTTACTTTGGCAACATACTATAAAAGGATTGTTGCAGTTTTTGAAGATCAGGGTAAGAATATTTTTTACATTTTTGTTGCCTATGAAATTGTTTCAGATTTTATTTTTCTAAATTTTAGATTTGGATCAACAATTTTTCCTTTGATCTCCTTTATAATATTAATTTATTTAAGTTTTGTTAATTCAAAAGTATCTGAGCATTCTGGGTAAAAGTGAAGAATAAAAACTTTTTTCTGTTTTTAATGATATTAGTTCCAATTATAGGTTTCATTTTTAATTTTTACGCGTTATTTTTGATTCTACCTTTGGGTTTCTTTCTAAATAAGACTAAATAATTTCCTTGAGAAGAACTAACAAACCTATAATAAGTACTAATGAGCCAAATATTTTTTTTAGATGGTTTTCCTTTATCTTCTTACTTATTATTTGACCTGTGGCAATTCCAAACACAGAAATAGCCGAAAATCTAATCAAAAAATTCCATTCTATAATCAGATTTTGAATATCACCAATAAAACCAATTAAAGATTTAGCTGAAACTATTAACAATGAGGTAGCAACTGCGCTTTTCATTTTTAAATCAGAAAGAATTACAAGTATAGGAATTATTATAAATCCTCCACCAGCTCCTATGAGTCCAGTTAAAAAACCAACAATAGATCCCTCAAAAAAAATAAGAAGCTTATTTGGTGCAATTGTTTTGGTTTTTTTAAATTTCATGATAGTTCTTGGAGTTTTTTTGATCATCAAATAACCAGCAACTAACATTAATATTCCAAATAAAATCATAATTAATTGATCCTTTTGTATAATAATAAAATTGTTGGATAATATTACTTCTGGTATTAATGCAATTAAATATTTTCTAGTTACATACACTGAAATAACTGCTGATATTGAAAACAGAATTGTTGTTCTGTAACTTATTAGTTTTTTTTTAAAATTTTTAAGTGAACCAGTTAAAGCAGTTACACCAACTATAAACAAAGAATATGCACTTGCCGTTACTGCATTAAATTTAAATAAATAGACTAAAATTGGCATCGAGAGAATAGAGCCGCCACTTCCAATTATTCCTAAAACTAATCCAACTACAAAAGCTCCAATATATCCAAAAATGTGTAATATTTCCAAAATAGATTACTAATCATCAAGTGTTAATATAAAACTAATATTTAATACAGTGATTGTCATTTTAAATATATTTGTATTTCAACTTTGAATTTGTGAGATTAATTTTTTTCATTTTTATATTAATTATCCAATTTTCATTTTCTCAAGATTTTAATATCAAAAAAATTGAGATAAAATCATTAGACACAAACAATATTGATGACAATTCATTTTCGCTTAATAAATTATCACCCAAAGGACTAACAAGCAAGCCTACAAAGCAATATTTTACTTATGAAATAAATTCAGAAAGTAATAATAACGATATCGATCTATCCAAACAAAGTAATCTTGTAAAACCTATGTGGAAGATAAGACAAGATTTTTCTGAGGGAAAGAATAAAAATTCGGACTCGAATCGTGATTCTTTTCTAGGAAATATTGAAACTAGATCTAATTATGTAATGATAAAATGCAGAGACCATGAATATGTTGACGGAGATAGGATTAGGCTGATGTTAAATGGATCTGTTATTCACCCAAATATTATTTTGAACTCTAGTTATTATTCTGTTGATATTGATTTGGAAGATGGTTATAATAATATAGATTTTATTGCCCTTAATGAAGGTCGATCAAGCCCAAATACTGCTCAGTTAGTAGTCTTAGATCAATTTGGAAATGAAATCTCAAATAAAAGTTGGTTACTATCTACAGGATATAAAGCAAAGCTTGTTATTTTCAAGAAATAATACTAATTATTGAGCATTACAGGCATAACTAACATAATAAGCTCTTCATTTTCAGAATAACCATCCATCGGCCTTAATATGCCAGCCCTATTTGGAAGGCTCATTTCCAATTTTAAATCATTACTTTCAAGATTATTTGTCATCTCAATTAAAAATCTTGAATTAAAGCCGATTTCAATATCATCACCAACATAATCACATGTTAATCTTTCTTCTGCTTTATTACTGAAATCAATGTCTTCCGCAGAAATATTAAGTTCAGCACCAGCTATTTTTAATCTAACCTGATGAGTTGTTTTATTAGCAAAAATTGAAACCCTTTTCAAAGAACTTAGTAAAGTAGATCTTCCAATTGACATTACATTTGGGTTTTCATTCGGAATTACAGCTTCATAATTTGGGTATTGTCCGTCAATTAGCCTACATATAATTGTTATTTCTTCTAATTCAAACTTTGCATTTGAATTATTATATTCAATTGTTATATCGTGTTCAGAGTCAATTATATTTTTTAATAAGTTCAATGGTTTTTTAGGCATGATAAATTCAGCTGTATTTGAAGCTTTAATATCAGTCCTTGAGTATTTTACTAGTTTGTGTGCATCTGTGGCAACAAATGTTATTGATTCAGTTGAAAATTGAAAAAATACACCACTCATTACAGGCCTTAAATCATCATTTCCAGATGCAAAAATACAAGAGTTAATAGCTTTTTGTAAAACTCTACTGGGAATTTTTGTAGTTGATGGATCATCAAGATTGACTGTCTTTGGAAATTGATCTCCATCGGCATATGCAAGCGCATATTTTCCATGACTAGAACTAATTTCTACAATATTGTTGTCTTCAATTGTAAATGTTAATGGCTGTTCAGGAAATGTTTTAAGAGTATCAATTAAAAGTTTAGAGGGTATTGCAAACTCACCCTTGCTAGTACTATCAACGCTAATAGATGATATCATTGTTGTTTCCAAATCACTTGATGTTATTGTTAATTTTGAATTGTCAAGTTGGAATAAAAAATGATCTAAAATTGGAATCGTATTAGAGGAATTAATAACTCCGCCAAGAATTTGAAGTTTTTTCTGTAATGAATTACTTGAAACTATGAATTTCATATGTTTTTAGATTTAATTACAAATATATCATAATGGTAAAATATTAATAAATAAACTTATTAACATGTGATTAGCTAACTACTAAATATGACCGAAACACTATCATATATTTTTAACCCAAGTAAAGTTGCAGCAGTTCCGACATTTTCTGGGTTACTTCTGTATATAGAAATTTGTAAATTGTTATTAGAATTAAATATAATCAAGGCTTTTCCTTCATCACTTCTTTGATCTTCAGCAAGGTTAAAGTTAATAATATCTGAGTATGATGAATATATTTTACTGAATTTATAGTTTCTTGCTGATATTTCAAATTTTCTTCCTTTACCAATTTCCTCAAAAAATGATTTTTTAATATTTGTAATAACATTTCCAAAATGATCAATATAAATAACACTTGAAATTATTTGAGTGTTTTCAGAATTTACAAAGGGCTTTAAATTTTTAACATTCTTGAGTTTATTAATTTTTTTACCAACAATTTCAGGTTTACCGCCCATTGATAAATGACATGCAACTTTCGAAAAGGTTATCAGACTAGATTGCATTGGTTTTAATTCGTTAAGAATGGAAACTTCATAAATTTCTTGATAATTTATATTTTGAGACAAAATACTCATGATGCCATTATCGGACGTGATAAAATAATGATTATCAAGTTTTACAATGATATGTTTCTTTTCTTTATTTTTTTCAGAATCAACATCTATAATATGAATTGTATTTTCAGGAAAAGATTTATAACTATTTTCAAGAACATAAGCAGCTTCCATAATGTTAAACGGGGATATATCATGAGAGATGTCAACAACTTGTGACTCAGGGTTATTACAATAAATTTGACCCTTTATCTGAGCAACAAATTGATCTTTATATCCAAAATCTGTAATTAAAGTGATAATTGACATAAAAATGTTAATATTTATTCCATGAATATAGACCTTAATTTACGTAATTTAGGTAAATAAACGATTAAATTTATTCTCGTTAATATCATTTTCAATTGCAAGAAAAAATTATAAAAATTGACAAAATTGATCCAAAAGATTTTTTTGGTCCCAACGATAGAAATATAAATACTATTAAGTCTAATTTTCCTAATTTAAAGATTGTTGCTAGAGGAAACCAAATTAAAGTTTTCGGAAACTCTACCGAATTATTAGATTTCGAAGAAAAGATTGATAAATTAATTGATTATTCCTTAAGATTTGAAAATATTGAGGATAGCTTAATTGGTTCTTTTTTAAATAATCCTGAAATTGATTTTGAAACTTCAAAAAAAAGTTTTTTACCAATTTTACATGGAGTAAATGGTAGGATTATTAAAGCCAAAACTGTCAACCAAAGAAAAATTGTTGATAGTGTAGAAAATAATGATTTGGTATTTGCAGTTGGTCCAGCAGGTACAGGAAAAACATATACAGGAATTGCATTAGCAGTAAAAGCACTTAAAAATAAGAATGTAAAAAGAATAATATTAACTAGACCAGCTATTGAGGCGGGTGAAAATTTAGGTTTTTTACCAGGAGATTTAAAAGAGAAATTAGATCCCTACATGCAACCCCTTTATGACGCACTTAAGGATATGATACCATCTGAAAAACTTAAAAAATTTTTAGATGATGAAATTATTCAGATTGCACCCCTGGCTTTTATGAGAGGTAGGACACTAGATAATGCATTTGTAATCCTTGACGAAGGACAAAATACCTCCAGTTCTCAAATGAAAATGTTTTTAACAAGAATGGGTAAAAACGCTAAATTTATTGTTACTGGAGACCCTGGTCAAATGGATTTGCCCAAAGGGATATCTGGAATTAATGAAGCTATCAAAATTTTGAAGGGAACTAGAGGGGTAGCAATTGTCAGATTAGATGATTCTGATGTTGTAAGAAACAAGCTTGTGAAAAAAATAATTGAAGCATATAAAAATACTTCTAATAAATGAATAACACCTTAACAGATGCAAAGTTTGAGTTTAAAAATCAGATAAAATTTTATCGAGGTAAAGTAAGAGATGTTTATTATTTGAAAGATGATTACATCGTGATGGTTGTTAGTGATAGGATTTCAGCATTCGATCATGTAATGCCAAGAGGTATTCCCTATAAAGGACAAATATTAAACCAAATTGCTATTGAAATGATGAACAAAACATCAGAACATGTTCCTAATTGGTTTATTCACAGTCCCGACCCAAATGTTTCAATAGGCCATACATGTGATCCATATAAGATAGAAATGGTAATCAGATCTTATTTGGCAGGGCATGCATTTCGAGAATATAGTAAAGGAAAAAGATTAATATGTGGTGTCGAATTACCTGATGGATTGAAACAAAATGATAAACTTCCTAAGCCCATTATAACCCCCGCAACAAAAGCAGAAATTGGTAATCACGATGAGGATATTAGTAGAGAGGAAATTCTTGATAGGAAAATTGTTTCAATAGATGAATATGTTGTTTTGGAAAAATATACTAGAAAACTTTTTTCTATTGGTCAAAAAATAGCAAATGAAAGGGGGCTTATTTTAGTGGATACCAAATATGAATTTGGCAAAACAAAGTCTGGTAAAATAGTTTTAATTGATGAAATACATACACCAGATTCATCAAGATACTTTTACAAAGATGGATATGAGGAGCGACAAGAAAAATGCTTACCCCAAAAACAATTATCTAAAGAGTTTTTAAGGCAATGGCTTATTAATCATGATTTTCAAGGTCTTGAGGGACAAAAAATTCCAGAAATGAATGATAAATATATTGATTCAGTTTCCGATAGATACATTGAGCTGTATGAAAAAATAACTGGAAGAAACTTTAAAAAATTAGAAATTAATGATATTCAAAGAAGAATTTCTGTTAAAACTGAAGAATATTTAAAATCTTTCCTATCATGACAAATACAAAATATTGGAAAGAGAATGTAAGGTATGTACTGATTTTACTATTTTTTTGGTTTTTATTTTCTTTTCTTTTTGGAATTATATTAAAAGATTTTCTTAATCAGTTCACTGTTGCTGGATTTAAATTAGGCTTTTGGTTTGCCCAGCAGGGATCGATTTATTCATTTGTCTTAATAATTTTTATATATGTCCATTTGATGAATAAACTTGATAAAAAATATGGTTTTGATAAGTAATTTATGAGTATTCAGACTTGGACATATATTTTAGTTGGATTTACATTTTCAATTTATATTGGAATTGCAATTTGGTCAAGAGTAAAATCTACAAAGGAATTTTATGTTGCAGGGGGTGGTGTTGGAGCATGGGCTAATGGAATGGCTACTGCCGCAGATTGGATGAGTGCAGCTTCTTTTATTTCCATGGCAGGAATTATCTCCTTTGCCGGTTATGATGGTGCTGTTTTTCTTATGGGATGGACAGGCGGATATGTTTTATTAGCACTTTTGTTAGCACCTTATTTAAGAAAATTTGGAAAATTCACCATCCCTGAATTTATTGCTGAGAGATATTATTCTCAGAATGCGAGATTAGTTGCGGTTTTTTGTGCGTTAATAGTTTCATTTACATATGTAGCAGGACAAATGAGAGGTGTTGGAATAGTCTTTTCCAGATTTTTAGAAGTTGATATTAACACAGGTGTCATTATTGGGATGTTGATTGTTCTTTTTTACGCTGTATTAGGGGGGATGAAAGGAATAACATATACCCAAGTTGCTCAATACTGTGTTTTAATTTTTGCCTTTATGGTCCCTGCCATTTTTATTTCCATCCAAATGACTGGGAATCCAATTCCACAATTAGGTTTTGGGGCTCAGCTTAGTGATGGTTCTTCAATGTATCTTTTAGATAAATTAGATAATCTAAATATTGAGCTAGGTTTTAATGAATATACAGAAAACACAAAACCAATGATTGATATTTTTGCAATAACCTTAGCTTTAATGGTTGGAACTGCAGGGCTACCACATGTGATCGTAAGATTTTTTACAGTTAAGAAGGTTTCGGACGCTAGAAAATCAGCTGGAATTGCTTTATTATTAATTGCAATATTATATACAACAGCACCTGCAGTAGCAGCTTTTGCCCGTACAAACCTACTAGAAACGATTTCTACTAACTCTTATGATGAAATTCCACAATGGTTTAAAAAATGGGAGGATACAGGGTTAATAAAGTTTAATGATTTAAATGAAGATGGAGTTATTAACTATTCCAATGATGAAAATAATGAGTTATATGTTGATAGAGATATAATGGTGCTTGCAAATCCCGAAATAGCAAATTTGCCAAATTGGGTAATTGCATTGGTTGCAGCAGGTGGATTAGCTGCAGCATTATCAACTGCAGCAGGATTACTCTTAGTAATATCTGCATCAATTTCTCATGATTTGATCAAAAGAGTTATTTATCCAAAAATTTCAGAAAAAGGAGAATTGATCATTGCAAGATTATCTGCTTTTTTTGCAGTATGTATTGCAGGATACTTTGGTATTAACCCACCGGGATTTGTAGCTGCAGTTGTTGCTTTGGCCTTTGGACTGGCAGCTGCATCTTTTTTTCCAGCTATCGTAATGGGGATTTTTTATAAAAAAATGAATAGAGAAGGTGCAACTGCAGGTATGATTGCTGGAATAAGCATAATGTTATTTTATATGCTAAAGTTTAAATTTGATTTTTTTGGAGGTGGAACTGAGGAGGATTATTGGTTTGGTATATCACCAGAGGGTTTTGGTAGTGTTGCAATGATATTTAATTTTTTTGTAGCATATATCGTTATGATGATAACCCCCAAAACGCCTCAGTACATAAAAAAAATTGTTGATAATATAAGAGTTCCAGAAAATGAGTAATTACATAATTGATACAACTGAAAAGTATATAGAAAACTATAATAAATCTATTGCTGAACCTGAAAAGTTTTGGAGTGATTTAGCTAAAAATAATTTTAGTTGGTATGAGCGATGGTCTAAGGTTTTAGAATGGGATTTTAAAAAAGCTAAAATTGAATGGTTTAAGCATGCAAAATTAAATATTACAGTTAATTGTATAGATAGGCATGCAAAATCAAATCCCGAAAAAACAGCAATCATTTTTGAACCCAATAATCCCAATGAAAAACAAAAATCTTTAACTTATTTGGAATTGTTAAAAGAAGTTTCCAAAACAGCGAATATTCTTAAATCAATTGGAGTAAAAAAAGGGGACAGAGTTTGTATATACTTACCTATGATCCCTGAGTTGGCATTTTCTGTGTTGGCATGTGCAAGAATAGGAGCAATACATTCTGTTGTTTTTGCTGGATTTTCATCTGAGGCATTAGCCACAAGAATAAATGATTGTG
>MDSV01085082.1_pt1 | contig 13529 bp, 16 predicted proteins | sample 810851 | NCBI WGS metagenome assembly MDSV01 (sample SAMN05326640, study PRJNA326480) | marine metagenome | isolation source: seawater | place: Atlantic Ocean: North East | collected 2012 | reverse complement strand
CAAAAGCCCACATTGGAACATCTTTTAATTTTCCACTAAAATTGTCTACAACTTTAGTTTTACTTCTTAAGTTAGCCGTTGGCACATAACCATCCAGCCAGATATATTCAAGTTTAGATTTACTCATAATTTTATTTAAATTTAGTATATAGTAAAAATAAAATTTAAGATGAATATTCATTAATATTTATCATGTGATTTATTAATTTTTATCAACCCCATATTTATTAGCTAAATAAATTTAGTTTTTGACAATTTTTTATTAAAATTTTAAATAAAATTTAAAATTTTAATGATTTTAAACTAAACGAAAAATATTTTTTTAAAAACATTAATGAAAGTGTATAAAATATTTTAAAAGCTTAATTTTACAAAAAAAATAAATGTCTGATAGATATATTAATAGAGGAGTTTCTGCTCAGAAGGAAGATGTTCATAATGCTATAAAAAATATTGATAAAGGTTTATATCCAAAAGCCTTTTGTAAAATAATACCAGATTATATAACAAAGAGTAACAATCATGCTATAGTAATGCATGCAGATGGAGCAGGAACTAAATCTTCTTTAGCATATGTTTATTGGAAAGAAACTGGAGATTTTTCAGTTTGGAAAGGAATTGCTCAAGATGCACTTATAATGAATATTGATGATTTAATTTGCGTAGGTGTTACTGATAATATTCTTTTATCCTCAACTATAGGTAGAAACAGAACCTGTATACCAGGAGATGTTATTAAAACCATTATAGAAGGGACTGAAGAGTTGATTGAGAAATTAAGCAAATATGGAGTTTCAATTTATAGTACAGGTGGAGAAACTGCAGATGTAGGAGATCTAGTTAGAACCATTATTGTCGATTCAACGGTTACGGCTAGAATAAAAAAAACTGAAATTATTGATAATGGTAATATTAGGTCTGGAGATGTAATTGTTGGATTAGCATCTTTTGGTCAGTCATCATATGAAGACTCATATAATGGAGGAATGGGAAGTAATGGGTTAACTTCGGCAAGACATGATGTCTTTTCAAAAGATTTAGCTAAAAAATTCCCAGAAAGTTATGATAATAAAATAAATGATAATTTGATTTATTCAGGAACTAAAAAACTATTGGATAATTATGACAAATTATCAGTTGATGTTGGTAAACTTGTTTTATCTCCAACAAGGACTTATGCGCCTATTTTTAGTCAAGTTTTTAAAACTTTAGACAAAAATAATATTCATGGAATAATTCATTGTAGCGGAGGAGCTCAAACCAAAATACTTCATTTTGTTGATAAATTACATGTTGTAAAAGATAATCTTTTTGATATACCTCCTTTATTTAAATTAATAAAAGAGGAATCAAAAACAGATCTCAAAGAAATGTTTGAAGTTTTTAATATGGGCCATAGAATGGAAGTTTATCTTGACGAGAAATATGCTCAAGAAGTTATTGATATATCAAAGAGTTTCAATGTTGAGGCTAAAATAATTGGTTATGTTAAACCTGCTGCAGAAAAGCAACTTACAATTAAACATGAAAATTCAAGTTTTATTTACAGTTAATAATTTATTAAGAATTTAATTGATATGCTTAAAAAAAGCGTATGCTATTTAATATTAATACCCTTTTCAGTTATTTCTCAAGAAATAGATTTGTTTAATCAAATTGAAACTGATGATTTAAAACAGAGTAAATTACTCCCTGATAAAATGGTTTTTACTCAAAGATTTTTATGGGGAGAAAAAGGACTAGCAAGAGTTTTAAAGATATCCACATTAAATATAAAAAATAGAGAAAGGGAATTAAAACTTAGAAGAGCTATGCTTAAAACTCACCAATATATTGGCTTTATTACTCTTGGAGGAATGATATATCAAGGTATTTTAGGGGGAAAATTATATAATGGAGATTATTCAGTATATGATAAACATAAAAAAATAGGTGAATTATCTACAATTGCATATTTTACTGGTGCTGGTCTATCGCTTTTTACTCCTCCACCTTTAATTAATAAAAAAATAAAAGGGTTTAATTCTATTAAAGCTCATAAAATTCTTGCAATGATTCATTTTCCAGCTATGGTGTCTACTAATGTTTTTAAGAAAAAAAATAAAAAAATACATAAATATTCAGCATATACTGCATTTGCAAGTTATGCAACTGCTATTATAGTTTTTAAGTTTTGATTATGTTAAAAAAATATTTTTTTTGTTATTTATTGATTTTTTCAAATTTAATTTTCTCTCAATCAGAAAATTGGAAAATAAATAATAGCTCATCATTTATTTCGTATTCAGGAAATTACATTTTACATAGTTGGGAAGGAATTAATAATAATATTTTTGGAATATTTGTAGTTAATTCCAAAACAAACATTTCTGATATAGCTATTTTAATTAAAGTCGAAGATTTTGATTCTGGAAATTCTAATAGAGATTCACATGCATTAGAAGTATTAGAATCATTAAAATATCCTCAAATAAGATTTTATTCAGATGATATAAAATATGTTAAAGATAAAATTGAAATTTTTGGAAAATTGACTTTTTTTGGAAAAAGTTTAGAGAAGATAATATATTCAGAAATAAAATTTCAAGAAAATCGAATCCTATTAAAAGGGAACTTTGATCTTATATTAAGTGATTTTGGAGTGAAATTACCTTCATTCTTAGGAGTTAAAATTGATGATTTAATTAAAATTTCTTTTAAAATAGAGGTTAATAAAGACAAAATTTAAAATAAATTTGCACGTATATTCTTTAATTTAATGATTGAAAAGTTAAATATTGTTGAACAAAGATATAATGAGGTTTCAGATCTTATTATACAACCTAATATTATTGCTGATCAAAAAAGATATATAAAGTTAAATAAAGAATATAAAGACTTATCTTTTTTTATAGAAAAAATTAAAGTTTATAAACTTTTGTTGTCATCTATTAAGGAGGCTGAATCTATTATAAATACTGATGATGATTCTGAAATGGTTGAAATGGCTAAAACTGAACTTGAAGATTCTAAAACAAAATTATCAGATTTAGAAGAGGAGATAAAGCTTTTATTAATTCCTAAAGATCCTGAAGATTCTAAAAATGTTGTAATTGAGATAAGAGCTGGGACTGGAGGAGATGAAGCAAGTATTTTTGCAGGAGATTTATACAGAATGTATAGTAAATATTGTCAATCAAGAGGATGGACTACAAGTTTTGTTGATTCAAACGAGGGAACTGCAGGAGGATTTAAAGAAATTATTTTTGAAGTATCGGGTCAAGATGTGTATGGAGTTTTAAAATATGAATCAGGTGTTCATAGAGTGCAAAGAGTTCCTCAAACAGAAACGCAAGGAAGAGTGCATACATCTGCATCTACCGTAATGATTTTGCCTGAAGCAGAAGAATTTGATATTGAAATAGACATGAACGAGGTAAGAGTAGATTTTTTTTGTTCCTCAGGCCCTGGAGGACAATCAGTAAATACAACATATTCTGCTGTAAGATTAACGCATGAACCAACTGGGATTGTTGCTCAGTGTCAAGATCAAAAGTCTCAACATAAAAATAAAGAAAAAGCACTACGAGTTTTGAGATCTAGATTGTATGAATTAGAATTGTCAAAAAAACTGGAATCAGATTCTGAAAAAAGAAATTCTCTAGTTTCCTCTGGAGATAGATCTGCAAAGATTAGAACATACAATTACCCTCAAGGAAGAGTTACAGATCATAGAATAGGTCTAACTCTTTATGATTTAACTAATATTATTAATGGTGATATTCAAAAATTAATTGATGAAATTCAATTATTTCAAAATACACAAAAATTAAAAGAGACTGAAGATATAATATGAAAATAGAAAATCTAATTAATCAAATTAAACAAAAAAAGTCATTCTTGTGCGTTGGTTTAGACGTTGATTTAAATAAAATTCCAAAGCACCTTCATAAATTTGATGATCCAATTTTTGAGTTTTCAAAAGAAATTATAGATTCAACATCACCATTTGCAATAGCTTATAAGCCTAATGTTGCTTTTTTTGAGTCATATGGTTTAAAAGGTTGGAATTCATTAGAAAAAGTTATTAATTACATTAATTTAAAATATCCTGAAATTTTTACAATTGCTGATGCTAAAAGGGGAGATATTGGAAATACCTCTTCAAAATATGCAAAAGCATTTTTTGAAACATTAAATTTTGATTCAATTACTGTTACCCCATACATGGGAAAAGATTCAATTGAACCTTTCTTAGAATATGATAATAAGCATACTATTTTACTCTCTTTAACGTCTAATTACGGATCTTCTGATTTTCAATTTCACTCTGAAAAAAAAACACCTCTTTATCTTTCTGTTATTAAAAAGAGTCAAAATTGGAAAAATAAAAATAATTTGATGTATGTAGTTGGCGCTACAAAAGCAGAATCTTTAAAAGAGATAAGAAAAATTATTCCAAATTCATTTCTTTTAGTTCCTGGAATTGGAGCCCAGGGAGGTAGTCTGTCTGATGTTTGTAAATTAGGTTTAAATGATAGCTGTGGAATAATTGTAAATTCTTCAAGAGAAATAATTTATTGTGACAATTCGCGTGATTATAGTAAAAAATCAGCAGAAATATCAAGTTTAATGCAAAAAGAAATGTCTAAGCAGCTCATTAAAAAAGGAATTATATAATGTTATTTTATAAAAAATATTTATCTAAAAAAAATGATTCCAAATGGTTGACTTTTATTCATGGAGCAGGGGGGAACTCATCTATTTGGTTTCATCAAGTTAGATTTTTTAGAAAATATTTTAATTTAATTTTAATAGATTTAAGAGGTCATGGAAAATCGAAGCATATAAATATAAATAAAGAATATTCTTTTGATTCTGTTTCTGATGATATTATAGAAGTTTTAGATAATGAGAAAATTGATAAATCTCATTTTATTGGAATTTCTTTAGGAAGTATATTAATTAGAAAAATTGCAGAAAATTATCCTTATAGAATGAATAAAATGATATTAGGAGGAGCAATTTTAGGTTTAAACTTACAATCCAAATTTTTAATGTTTTTTGGAAAAATAACTCAATCTATTCTACCTTTTATGTGGATTTATAAATTTTTTTCACTAGTTATTATGCCATATAAAAATCATAAAAATTCTAGGAAAATTTTTGTTAAAGAAGCAAAAAAACTTACACAGGATGAATTTAAGAGATGGTATAAATTAACCTCAGATATATTGCCATTATTAAGAACTTACAGAAAAGTAGACGTTAAAATTCCCACGTTATATATAATGGGAAGTCAAGATTATATGTTTCTTTCTTTTGTTAAGAAGATTGTTAGTATTCATAAAAACTCAAAACTACTTACAATTTCAAAATGTGGACATGTTGTAAATATCGAAGAACCTGATGAGTTCAATAAAGGACTTTTTAAATTTTTAATTAATGACTAATTAAAAATTATAGTTTTGTTACTGTAAATCATTACTTTTCTTTCAGTATGAAGTTTTAGTGCTCTAATTAAAACTATTCTTTCAAGATCTTGTCCTTTAGAAATAAAATCATTAACACCATGAATGTGAGAAACTCTTACAGTATCTTGTTCTATTATTGGCCCACCATCTAATTCATCGGTAACATAATGGCTTGTAGCGCCTATAATTTTAACACCTCTTTTAAAGGCTGAGTGGTATGGTTTAGCCCCTGGAAAAGCAGGAAGAAAAGAATGGTGAATATTAATAATTTTATTTTTAAATAAACCAACTAGTTTAGGAGATAAAATTTGCATATATCTTGCTAGAACAATAAAATCTATTTTGTTTTCTTTCAAAATTTTAATTTGCATTTCCTCAGCTTTTTCTTTATTTGATTTTTCAACAGGAATATGATAAAAAGGAACTTCAAATCTTTTTGCTATAACTTTTAAATCAGAATGATTACTAATAATAAAAGGAATATAACAGTTAAGATTATTAGATTTATGTTGAGATAAAATATCATATAAACAATGATCATATTTAGAAACAAAGACAGCCATTTTTGGCTTTTTTTCTTTTAAATAGAATTCACAATTAAGTTTAAATTTATTTCCTAATATTTTATTAAATTCTTCTATGAAATTATTGAAATAATCATTTGATTTTTCAACTTCAACTTCAACACGCATGTAAAAAGTTTTATTTAACCTGTCTACATATTGATCTATATAAACAATGTTTCCTTTTTTATCGTGTATAAAATTAGTGACATGAGCTATAATCCCTTTTTGGTCAGGACAGTTCATTAAAAGTATTAATCGATGCATTTTTTACCTAGTTTTAATTACCAGGTTGCGAAATTACAAATCCTTCTTTTTCTTTTGCAATTTCTACCATTTTTTTTACATTTTTTAATAGTTGTTTAGAATCAAATATTACACCATCCCTAATAGTATATTTAACACCTCCAACTCTTACAACATTATTTTTTTTATCTAATTTAATTGCTCCAGTACCATATAAAACTTTAAGATTTTCTAAAGGATTTTCTTCTATTAAGATGAGATCTGCAAGTTTTCCTATTTCAATAGATCCAATTAGATTATCCATTGCGAGAGCTTCAGCTCCATTTAAAGTAGCAGCCCTTATTACTTCTAGTGGATGGAATCCAGCTTCTCTTAAAAGTTCAAGTTCTCTTATATAAGCAAATCCATATAGTTGAAATATAAAACCCGAATCTGATCCTGCAGTAACCCTTCCTCCTCGATTTTTATATTCATTTATAAAAGTCATCCAAAGTCTAAAATTTTCTTTCCATAAGATTTCTTGTTCAGTACCCCAATAATGCCAATAAGAACCATGAGATATTCTGCTTGGTTGATAGAATCTCCATAGGCTTGGAAGTGTATAATTTTCGTGCCACTCAAGTCTTCTTGCACGATGTAAGTCTCTACTAGCCTCATATATATTAAATGTAGGGTCAATTGTAAAATCAAGAGATATTAATTCATTCATAACTTTATTCCAGTGATCTGAATATGCAGGAGCTGCCTGAGCCCAAAGTTTTCCTGCTTCTCCAAATCTATGCTGTTCATTTTGATAATTATAGTCTAAAGGGTAATTTTGAACTGTTTTATCAGAGAATAAAGCTTCTGGCAAACCATACCAATGTTCCATTGATGTTAGACCTGCTCTTGCTGAATTAAGAACATTCCATCTAGCAACACTTAGCTGGGCATGATGACAAGAAGAACTTAATCCAAGTTTATTATTTTCATCCAAGGCAGCTTTCATAATTTCAGGAGCTGCTCCCATAAATTTTATGCCGTCGGAACCTGCTTTTGCATTGTCTCTTACCCATTGTCGAGCTTCCTCAGGAGTACTGATTTTGTTTTTTGAGCCTTGACCAAAAGAAGTGTGTTGTATTATTCTTGGAGCAATTATTAAATTTTTTTTACTTCTCTTTTTTAAATCAAGAGTCCAGCCGCGACCTCTTCCGCCAACCTCTCTTACAGTTGTTACACCATGAGCTAACCAAAGATTAAATACATAATCCCAATCTGCTCCTTGGCTGACACCACCAATATGGGCATGCATATCAATAAATCCAGGAAGTATATACATGTCTGAAGCATTTATTTCTTTTCCTCCTTTATTTAAAACAGGTCTTTTATTTTTATTAATCTTTACACCAGGGTAACCTACAGTTATAATTTTAGTTATTATATTTTTTTCAATAACTATATCTACTGGACCAATAGGAGGAGCGCCATTACCATTAATTAATGTTCCTCCTCTAATTATTAGTTGAGAAAATGGTCCTTCTGATATTTCATTTTGGGAAAAAATTAAATTAACTTTTAGAAAGAATATAAATAGTAAAAAAAATAAATAATTAAGTTTCATATATCAGTTTTTAATAAAGATAAAAAAACCCATTGAATAAAGATTCAATGGGTACAAACAAAGGATTAATTATGGTTAAAAGCCTTATTTGATTTTCTTCATGGTTATGAAGCCTTTTTATTTATTACTTAAACTAAAATCAGCATAAGCATCCATAGAATGTTCAGAAATATCTAGACCTTTTAATTCCTCTTCTTTACTAACTCTTAGACCTGTTGTTGTTTTAACAATAAAAATTATAATTATAGCAGTTATACAACTAAAGGCGCCTATAATTCCAACTCCAATTAATTGATTTATAAATTGTTCAACACTTGCCATTGCTCCAAAAATTCCTACGGCTAGAGTTCCCCATACTCCACAGATTAAGTGAACAGGAATAGCTCCTACAGGATCGTCAAGCTTAAGTTTGTCAAGCAAACTAATACCAAAAACTAAAATAACTCCAGCTATAGCTCCAATTAAAATAGCAGAAGTTGGACCCATTTGATCTGCACCAGCTGTTATTCCAACTAGTCCTCCTAAAACACCATTCATAAACATTGTTAAATCATAGTTTTTGTATAGTAAATTAGACATAAAGGCCGATGAGACTCCACCTGCAGCAGCAGCTAAACAAGTCGTAACTAGAGTTAAAGATGTTAATTCAGGATCAGCTGATAATACTGAGCCGCCATTAAAACCAAACCAACCTAGCCATAAGATTAAAACTCCAGCTGCTGATAAAGGAATATTTGATCCAGGTATTGCATTAGGACTTCCATCGGAATTGAACTTACCAATTCTAGAGCCTAAGAAATAGACTACCATGAGAGCACCCCATCCACCTACAGAATGAACCAATGTTGATCCTGCAAAATCATAAAAACCCATATTGTCTAAAAATCCACCACCCCATTTCCAAGAACCTATTATTGGGTATACAATTCCCACATATAATATTGTAAATAGCATAAATCCTCCTAATTTAATTCTTTCTGCAACTGCTCCAGATACTATTGTAGCAGCTGTGGCTGCAAAAACGGCTTGGAAAAGAAAATCAGTCCACCAGGTATAACCTCCATCTGCATACCCAGGAGTCATTCCTCCTTCTGGAGCTCCAATCCCAAAGCCTGCGAATTTTAGTATTCCCATGGATCCTTCGTCAAATCCAGGATACATTAGGTTAAAACCTCCTAAAGCATAGAGTAAAATCCCTATTGTTATTACAAAGAAGTTTTTAAATAATATATTAACAGTGTTTTTTTGACGTGTAAGACCTATTTCTAAAAATGAGAATCCTAAGTGCATAAAAAACACGAGTGCTGTACAGATCATCATCCATACATTATTTGCTGTAAAAATAGCTGTTTCCATAATAATTAATTTTTAATTTTTAATTAAGAGATTGTCCTCCCTTTTCACCAGTTCTTATTCTGTATGCTTCTTCAACAGGCAGGATAAATATTTTACCATCACCAACCTTGTCAGTAGCTCCAGACTTTATAATTGCTTTGACTGTTTTATCTACAAAGTCATCATTTACTACAATAGATAAATATCGTCTTTGAATTTCAGAGGTGCTATAACTAATTCCTCTGTAAACATGCCCTTCTTTTTCGTTACCCACACCCGTTACGTCCCAGTAACTAAAAAAGTTAACTTCAACGTTATGAAGAGCTTCTTTTACTTCATCAAATTTTGATTTACGGATGATCGCTTCTACTTTTTTCATAATTTTTGATTTATTTAAATTTGTTTCAATTTAATAGAAATTAAATTATAGTGAAATTCCAAAAACTAAATACATTTGATCGAATGAAGGATTATAAATTAAATTACCAGATAAGGGTAATGAGAAATCTTCAGTAATCTTTATTTCTTTTCCATAGCTAGCTCCAATTTCCATAATTTCCATATCTCCTGATTCAGTATAAAAACCATCACCAAGACTTAGAGTAAAACCTACATCTCCAAGCGGAATCCCTGCAGAGATATAAGTGTCACCATCTTCAAAAAAATAAGCACCAGTTAAACTTAAAGGTCCTAATTCAAGACCTACCATTCCTTCCCAAATACCGCTGTCAAAATATTTAGTTGTCCCTCCAGTTGTTATATCTGGAAAAATATAATTAGTTAAAGTTAATGCAACAGGACCTAACGAAGCTGATGCATAAAAATCTAATTCATCAGCCAGCATGTCATTGGCATAAGCTCCCCAAAAACCAACTTCAAACCCACCGGTAGCATAAGACATATATGGTTGAATTGAAGGGCCATTTGAATAAGCTCCTCCTCTCCATACATATCTACTCATTACGTCTGCACCAATGTCTACCTGACCAAAAGCTTGATTAGATGAAAAAATAGACACTAGAATTAGAATTAATTTTTTAAAAGTATTTTTAATTTTTTTCATGTGTAAAATTTATTTGATTAATAACACATCAAAATTATTATTATGAAAAAAAAATTGTAGTATTACTTTTAAAAAAAAGTAAATTTTTAAGTAGTTAACAAAATTTTATATAAAAAATTAACAAATAATCATTTTTTAATTAATAAAATATCAAAATAGTCAGAATTTAGGTAAATAGGTATGTTTTATATTTTAAACAAAAACTTTTCCTAATAAAATTCCTAGATAAACCATTATTATGCCTAAGAAAAGGCTTGCAAAGTTGTATGAAAGGAGTATTAAAAATGAATTTTCTTTAATTAAATCAAGACTTTCGAAACTAAAAGCAGAAAAAGTTGTAAGTCCTCCACAAAATCCAACAATAAAAAAAAGAGATAAATCTGATTTTAAAAAATCTGGTTTTGACAGTATTTGAAAAAAGAACCCAATTAATAAACAACCAGCAAAATTTACTAAAAAAGTTGAAACAGGAAACTCTCCTTTATTATATGGAAGGAATTTTCCAATGATATACCTTAGAGATGATCCTATTCCGCCTCCTAAAAAAACAATTAGAAACTGTTTCAATTTTGTGTTAAAAATTTAATTAAAAACAATATACTTAGAATTATAAAAAAAACAATTAATATTTTAGACGTTCCTTTAAAGTATTGTCTTTGTTGTTTTTTATCTTTACTATACGAAATGTATATTATTATTATAAAACAAATTAAAAATAGAATTGCAAAAATTTGTTGGCCAATACTAAACATCTAAACATCTAAATTTTTATAAAATTAGAATTTAAACTAACATAATTTACATATATGATTAATAAACCAATAAATGCAGTAAAAAAATTTCATAAGTCATATGAATTATTAATTAATAATTCACCTACAGTAAATCTAGATAAAGAGTTAATTAAACTTAGGTTTAATTTGATGAAAGAAGAAAATGAAGAATATTTAGAAGCAGCAAGAAAAAAAGATATTATTGAGGTTGCGGATGCATTAGGAGATATGTTATATATTCTATGTGGGACAATAATTACTCATGGATTTCAATACAAAATTGAAGAAGTTTTTGATGAAATACAGAGAAGTAATATGAGTAAATTAGATAAATCTGGGAAACCAATTTATAGAAAAGACGGAAAAGTTATGAAGGGTCCAAATTATTTTAAGCCGAATATAAAGGCTATTTTGAAAAAGTAAGTTTGGGTATCTTGTATCTCCATTTAAATGGATCTTCACCAATATTATATTGAATGTCCATAATTTTTTTCTTAAGAAATCCTGATTTAGGATCTTTACTTTCTGGAATATTATAATGAACATTTTTATAACTAAAGCTTTTAATAGGTAATATTACCACTGCAGTTCCTGAACCAAAAATTTCTTTTAAAGAGTTATCATTATAAGCTAAGAGTAATTCTTTAACCGATATTGGTCTAACTTCAATATTTATTTTTAAATATTCGCATATCTCTATAATAGTTTTTCTAGTAACTCCATCTAAAATTCTATCATTATTGGGTGCTGTTATCAGAGTGTCACCAATTCTAAAAAAAATGTTCATTGTTCCTGCTTCTTCAAGATACTCATGATTATTTGCGTCTGTCCAAATAATTTGTTCGTAACCCTGTTTTTGTGCAAGGCTAGTTGGATAAAATTGTGCAGCATAATTACCAGCTGCTTTAGCATAACCAACACCTCCACTTGCAGCTCTGCTATATTTTTCTGCAATTAAAACATTAACTTTATCACTGTAATATGCTTTAACAGGAGTACAAATAATTAAAAACATATATTTATTTGCGGGCGATGCTTGTACCCCAGCTTGATTAGCAAAAACAAATGGTCTTATATATAGAGAATTTCCTATACCAGGAATTATCCACTCTTTATCAAAATTTAATAAAATCTCTAAAGCATTAAAAAAATATTTTTTTGGAAATTCAGGAATACTTAATCTTTTAGCAGACTTGTTCAATCTTTTGAAGTTTTCTTCTGGACGAAACATAAAAACTTCATTATTACCATCTTTATAAGCTTTCATTCCTTCAAAAACTGATTGACCATAATGAAAAACACTTGAAGACGGATCCATTTTTAATTTTTCATATGGAACAATTTTAGGATTAATCCATTTCCCTTCTACATAATCACATGTGAACATATGATCAGTAAATTCTTCTCCGAAAATTAAGTTTGAAAAGTTTACTTTTGATATTCTACTTTTATTAATTTTTACAATTTCCATATAAAAAGCGAAAGTAAAAATTTATAATATAAAAATAACTTCTTTAGGAATGAAAATTTTAAGTTTTTACGATTTTATTAAATCAATCATAATTAACTTAATAATTTTATGATTATAATGAATAAATCAAAAATAATTACTAATGATGGAAGTCCAACTATTTATTTAAAAGATTTAAATGAACATTATCATTCAAAATATGGTGCTATATCTGAATCAAAGTACGTGTTTATCAAAAATGGTTTAAAATTTTGGAAAAAAAATAACCCTAATTTTAATTCATGTAATATTTTTGAAATGGGTTTTGGTACAGGTTTGAATACAATACTAACATATGAATTTTCAATCAAAAATAAACTAAAAATAAATTATCATACAATTGATTCTAGTCCATTAACTAAAAATGAAATTAAATTTTTGGATTACTCAAAATTCTTTAACAATAAAAATACAGAATTAATATTTGAAAAACTACATCATAAATCATGGGAAGAAATTCATTCAATAGAAGGAAAATTTTATTTTTTAAAAATCAATAAAAAAATTCAAAATTTTCAATTTTCTTCCAAGTTTGATATTATTTATTATGATGCTTTTAGTTCAAGAGTTCAACCTGAATTATGGAAAGAAACTATTTTTAGACCAATTATAAAATCATTAAATAAATCTGGAATATTTGTTACATATTCATCAATGGGTAACTTAAGGAGAACTCTTATAAAATCAGGAATGAAAGTAGAAAAAATAGATGGGCCAATTGGAAAAAGAGAAATGATAAGAGCCATTAAGATTTAATTTTTTTATATGAAACTATTAATCACAGGAGCTACAGGAATTATTGGACGAAAAATTATTGAAAGAGTTGTAGAGAATTCTTTTGAAGTAAATTTTTTAACAACTAGAAAAAGTAAGTTAAAATCGATTAAAAATGCAAAAGGGTTTTTTTGGAATCCCAATAAAAACATTATAGATTTAAATTGTTTTAATGGTGTTGATTCAATTATTCATTTATCAGGTAAAAAGAT
>MDSV01051436.1_pt1 | contig 13529 bp, 31 predicted proteins | sample 810851 | NCBI WGS metagenome assembly MDSV01 (sample SAMN05326640, study PRJNA326480) | marine metagenome | isolation source: seawater | place: Atlantic Ocean: North East | collected 2012 | reverse complement strand
TGATGAAGCAGTACAGGAGGAAAAACGTTGGGCAACATATCTATTTTCCAAAGGAAGTATGATTGGATTATCAGAAAAACTATTACACCAGTTTGTAGAATATATGGCAAACAGACGAATGAAAGGTATAGGTCTAACACCTCAATACGAACAAAAAACAAATCCTTTACCTTGGGTAGAACATTGGTTAAACAGCCGTTCAACTCAAAACGCTCCACAGGAAACAGAGATTGAATCTTATGTAATCGGTGGTATAAAGCAAGACGTAAAGAAAGACCAGTTTAAAAAATTCAAACTATAATGAAGATTAAAAAAACCTGCCAAAATTGTCAGACTAAATATACCATAGAGTATGACGAAGATAAGTTTGATTTACAACCTTTGACTTGTCCATTTTGTGGATATGAAGTAGAAGATGAGGAAGAAGATGTTGAAAGCAGGTATGAAACTGAAGACGATAATTGGAATTGATTATAGTTTAACAAGTCCCGCCATTTGTATTAACAATGGCAATTTAATGTTTTACTATTTGACAAATAAAAAGAAGTGGCAAGGTATGATGGATGAATCGATTGTTGGTTATGAACATAAAGAATGGACAGACCCTATTCAGAGGTTTACTCAAATATCTGATTTCACATTAGATATAATCAAAGACACATACAATCCTAAAATTTATATAGAAGGATATTCTTTTGGCTCAAAAGGTCAAGGTCTATTTCAAATAGCAGAGAATTGTGGTATATTAAAGTATAGACTACAAGAAGAAAATTTACCATATGAAACGGTAGTACCAAGTGTGGTAAAAAAAGGTGCAACAGGTAAAGGTAACGCTGATAAAGATAAAATGTATGAGGCGTTTGTAAATGAAACTAAAATTGACTTGAAAAAAATATTTGATACAGAAAAAGTTGGTAACCCCATATCAGATATTGTTGATAGTTATTATATTATGAAGGTTGGTAATGCTATATCTGTTCAACACTAAAAGAGGTACTAGAAAATATATCGAAGAGTTTGGTAAGGGTCATACTCAAAAGTTTTTTGATTTTGCAGAGATAGAGGGACCAGATTTTTACAATCAACATTGGCCAATGTGGAATGGTAGTTTTCCAGATGAAGATGTTGAGGTTTGTTTTCAAGGTATTATTAGAGGCACAAAAAGATTAAAAGTTGCCTGTGAGAATAATAATATACCTTATTACTATTTTGACCAACCTTATTTATTTGGTAATGAATATCAACCACATCCTGCCTTTAACCAACCTTGGTATAGAATAATCAAAAACAATGTACAAATGATTGACATTGATGATAAACATAAAAAAAGATTTGATTATATAAAAAGTATGTGTAATGATAAAAACACAATAAATCAAATGACATTGAAAGACTGGAAAAAAGATGGTCAATATATTATAGTGATACCACCATCTGAACACACAGCTAATTGGTATGATATGCAAGTAGAACCTTGGATAGAAAACATAACAAGCGAACTAAAAAAACATACAGATAGACCTATCAAAGTAAGATACAAATTTGCAAACAGAATCCACGGTAGAAGAAACGCAACACCTTTAAGTGTTGAATTACAAAATTGTTTTGCTATGGTATCTTGGCATAGTATGGCCGCTTGTGAGGCCTTGATTGCAGGTGTGCCTAGTTTTACAAGTGAACATAGTCCAGCAAATAGAGTATCATATAGTTTAAACGACCTAGATAAAATAGAACAACCATTATATTCTGATTTAAGAGAAAAATGGTTGTGGTCATTAATAGGCAATCAGTTTATGTTAAGTGAAATTACAACTGACTATGCCTATAAGTATATTAACGGAGAATAAATGAGTGATTTATATAACAGAATGAAAGAAATTGAGGGTACTTACTTACAACCTCAATCTTTTAAACAATATAAAAACTATTGGTTACCAGAATCAATAGTAAAAGAAAGTAAGAATGTATTATCATATGGCGTACACCGTGATGTAGGTTGGGAACAGGCTATGTGTGTTGATAATCAAAACCTAAACATACATTGTTATGACCCCACACCTGATAGTGTAAATTTATTTGCAACTAATTTTAATTATAAAGATAAAATGACCTTTCATAATAAAGCATATGCTAAAAGTGGTGAAAAGATGAAGTTTTATTATGACTCTAAAGACTTGACTAAATGTTATTCATTATTACCTTTACCACAATTTGGTGAAAATCCACAATACATTGAAGTTGATACAATTACTTTACAAGAAAGTTTAGATGATGTAAATGGTAAAGTAGATATAATTAAAGCAGACATTGAGGGTGTATGGTTTGATTTTTGTAGAGAAGTATTAGATTTCAATATTGACTTCAAAGCATTTCTTGTAGAGTTTGAGGTAAAACTTATAGATAATGAAACTAGTATAAAACAATATGAAGACTTACTAAAAGAATTTAAAGATAAAGGTTATAAATTATATTTAAACAGACCTAGAAATAAAATACTAAGCGAGGCCGTAATATTAAGATGAACATAATGTTTCTAAACTCCTGTGTAAATCTATATCAAAGAAATATCTTGGTAGATTTACAAAAGAACTTACTTAAAAAGGGTAAGAAATGGGAACTAAACGATAAAGATGATTATAAAGATTGTCAAAACGCAATAGTATTTGGTTCTACAAAGAAACATACAAGTAAATTATGGAAGATACAAAATAAAAGTCAAAGACTAAAAAATGAGATTGAAAGAACACATAATACTTTAACAACAGATAAAAAGTTAATTGTATTTGAGACACCAATTTTAGGTAGAAAAATTACAGATGAACATACACATTATAGAGTTGGTTTAGACCACTTCTTACCTAAACTTGCAGATTTTAAATGGCGGGCAGATGATAAAAGATATCAAGTTTTAAAAAATCAATTAGATTTAAATTTAAAACCTTGGCGTGAGAAACATAAATCAAAAAATGTATTGATACTATGTCAAAATCCTTCAGACGCCTCGTTATTAGGTTTAGATATAAAACAATGGGTAATGGCTACGGTAAAACACCTAATGAGAGTTACCAAAAGAAAGATAGTTATTAGAAACCACCCATTAGCAAAGGCAAGTATAACTGAAATGTTTGAACTTATGTATGATATAAAACAAGTTGAGATTAGTGAAAATAGTTTAGAAAAAGATTTAGCAAGTGCTCATTGTGCTATATCATATACTAGTGGTGCCTCAATAGACGCAATGATGAATGGTGTTCCTATTATTACACCTAGTCCTTATAATTTTTTATATGGTATCTCATCACACGATATTGAAAACGTAGAGAATCCTATTTTAGGCGATAGACTTTCTCTTTTATATAAATTATCATATACACAATGGAGTGTAGAAGAAATAATAGAGGGAAAACCATTAAAGCATTTACTATGAATATAGCAGTAGTCACCACATTAAATAAAAAATTATACAAGCAATATGGTTATAAGTTTTTTGAGACTTATAATTGGCCGTTTGATTTGATTGTATATAGCGAAGACTTAAATGGTATACCACGTACAGATATTGTTGTAAGAAGTATTTTTGATGAAGTACCAGAGTGTGAGGAGTTTGTTAATAGAAATAAAGATAAACCTGTATCAGATGACCCTAGAACTGGTTTTTTAAAAGATGGTGTTAGATTTTGTTATAAAGTATATGCATATACAAATGAGATTATAACTAGTGAAGACTATGATGGTCTAATATGTATAGACGCTGATAGTGTATTTTATAAAATGATAGACGCAGAATGGATAAAAAAACATATACATAGTGATGGTAGTTTAATGAGTTATCTAGGTAGAGGTGATAAACAATATAGTGAATGTGGTTTTTTATACTTCAATATGAAACACCCCGAAGTAAAGGGTCTTGCCAAAGATATGCAAATGATGTATAATAAAGACCTAATTTACAATGAAAAAGAACAACACGATAGTTATATATGGGATATAGTGAGAAAAAGATACGAGAAAAAAGGTGTTATTAATAAAAATTTAGGTGATGGTAAAGGTGGTCACGTACAAGCAAGGTCAATATTAGGACCAGTTTATGACCATATAAAAGGACCAAAAAGAAAAAAATTAATGAGAAGTCCAGAGGCAAGAGTATGAGTGATGATGAAAGAATAAATCCAATTCCAAAAAAACATAGATTTGATTCTTTAAAAGGAGCTAAAGTAAATCCAGCATTGGCTACAGATGGTAGTGGTACAATGAATATGTATGTAAGTAGCAACCAAGGTCCGTCTTATATTACTCCTTTTAAATTAGATATACCAAAAAAATTATTCTTATCTAAAGACGAAGTATTAAAGTTACCAAATATATTAAGAGACGAAGAATTACAAGGTGCATTTACTTTTCACAATGCACAAAAAGAAATGTATGACCATATAGTACCTCAATTAAAAAACTTTGTAGGTCCAGGTAGAGAATTAAAAATTAGATATATGGTAATTAATGAATACCCATTATTAATTGATAATAACAGACAAGAAGCTATAATGATGTTTAATGATGATATTGAGATAGAGTGGTATATGGGTGATGTAAGACCGAATATTCATAGATATAAAAAAGAAGACCTAGATTATATGGCACACAAAGAAACAATTAAAGCAGGTAAAGTTTTTCAAATGAAAACAGATATCATACACCAGATTTTAAAAGCTAATGGCAGAGTAGGAATAACAATATATGATTAATATTTTTATAGGTTATGATGAGGGAGAAAAAGTTTCTTATCATATATTATCAGAGAGTATTAGAAAACACAGCACCTCACCTGTGTCTATAACACCTTTATGTTTAAATAACTTACCAGAATTTAAAAGAGAGAAACAACCTAATCAATCAACTGAATTTGCTTTTAGTAGATTTATGGTACCATATTTAAGTGGTTATAAAGGTTGGTCAATTTTTATGGATTGTGATATGCTATTGCGTGATGACATAACGAAGATGTGGGATTTAAGAACTTACAAATATTCTGTAATGTGTTGTCAACACGACTATGAACCTAAACAAGGTATAAAATTTAGAGGTGCAAAAAACGAACCTTTTCCTAAAAAGAATTGGTCTAGTATGATGTTATTTCATAATTCACAATGTACAAAATTAACACCAGAATATGTTAATACTGCTACTGGTTTAGAACTTCACCAATTTAAATGGTTAGAAAGAGAACATATGATAGGTAATATTCCACTAGAATGGAACTGGTTAGTTGGCGAGTATGATTATAATGAAGAGGCAAAAAATGTACATTGGACTTTAGGTGGTCCTTACTTTAAAGATTATGCTAGAAGTGATTATGCTGACGAGTGGTTTGACCTATATTATAAAACAACAAAGATAGATTTAATATGATAATAACACATAACATAGCCTGGGATAAATGCTTATCACATAAGATTTGGCCAGCAATAAAAAAAGGTTGGCAAGACGCAGACCACGAAATACATTTTTTCTGGGGTTTAGCAGGTAAAAATGTAGATAAAATTAGAGAATGTATAAGATTTGATAAAGAGTGGTGGTACGTAGATGTAGGTTACCTAAATGCTCCTTTCACTAGATATCCAGAACCTAAAGTTGATTGGGATAGAATGTACTTTAGAATATGTAAAGGTAATTTACATACAATAAGAGGTAAAGTAGGCGATGGTACTAGATTATCTAAAATAGAAAGTGAAGGTATTGATTGTCATTTTAAAGGTTGGCAAACAGGTGAAATGACACACTTCTTATTAGCACCATCATCACCAACGGTAACAATGCACGTTAACGGAATGTCTGTATCAAAGTGGATTGAAGTTGCAAGTGACCAAATTAAACAGGCTACTTTTAATACAGAGTTTGCAGAAATGCCAATTAAGATTAGACAAAAACCTAGACCAGGAAATCAATGGTGGCAAACTGATATTAAAGACGATTTAAGAGGTTGTCAAGCATTGGTAACTAATATGTCATTATCAGCCATTGACGCAATATTAAATATGACACCAGTATTTGCACACCAAAGAAACGTAGCAAGTTTTATATGTGGTCAACATATAGGTAAGATTACAAAACCTATGAGACCAGGACATAAAACGGTAAATGAATGGTTGAAAATGGTAGTTGATAATCAATTTAAATTATCAGAGATACAAGATGGTACAGCATATAAATTATTGATGGACCAACCGAATAACTTATTAAAACCAGAGCAGATTCAAGAACAATTAAAATGATAAATTTTGTTTGTGTTTATTACGGCGACAAATACAAACCGATTTATGTACAACACCTATACAATATGGTTAAGAGACATTTAACGGTTGACCATAAATTTATTTGTTTTACAGATAACACTTCCTTACATAAACTAGTTAATGGTGATATAGAATTTAAACAATTTCCTTTGTTTGATGAACAAGGGTGGTGGAACAAAATGCAGTTATTTCATCCTGATAATGGTTTAGAGGGTGTTAATCTGTATATGGATTTAGATGTAATCATATTAAAGAATATAGACCAGATGGCCACCTTTGGTGATGATATGACCTTTGGTGTATTACACGACTTTACTGGTTTTGACGGTATCAATTCGTCCATTATGAAGTGGAATAATAAGAATGCCACACCGGCTGTGTGGGAAAAGTATTACGAAGATAGACCAAAATGGAGACGGTATCAAGGAGACCAAAATGTGACCTATGAACTTCTTAAGCACCTTCCCTGGATGAGATATATGCCGAATGAGTGGACTTTTTCATATAAGTGGTTTTCTAGGAAAGACCCTAGATTCAGTAAAACAGACTGGACATTTGAGAAGAATGACGAATCGTTGGTGGCCGTGTTTCACGGACAACCAAACCCACACGAATCCGACTTGGATTGGGTACGAGACAACTGGAAATAGAACATAACCAGAACATCTATCTCCAGAACGTAGACCAGGTCTCAAAAAAAAATTCAAAAAAAGTGAAAAAAACGCTTGCTTTCTATGCCAGGTATGATAGTATATATGTATATGATAAAGAAAAAAACACTTACAGAAAGAATTGAAGACGCCAAGAAAAGAAATCTCTTGACTCTTCTACAAATTTTTGATATACTAATTAATAACAAAGGAGAAAAACACTATGGCTAAAGTTAAATCATACTATACCGAAGTCGCTGACGAACAAGTTAGTGATATATTAAAATCTTATACAGATGGTAATATTACCGTTGATAAGGCAAAGTCTGATATATCTAAAGTTGACAATCTTAACTTACTTGATATTGACGAGAATAATATTGATGACGTTTTATATTTCGCAAAAGAAGAAGCAAAGGTGATTGCCTAATGAAAGCACCTAGATATTTAATAGTTGAAAAGTTAAACGAAGTTATTGACAAATTAGATAATGGTCAATCAAGCTCAGATGTAGAACTTTTAAAATCTGATATGAATGGCGCTGTTGATGATTTAAGAACATTAAGAGACGATATTGATGAACAATAAATTGAAAAAAGATATTATGAATACTATTGACAATATGATTACAAGAGAGGGTGTTTTATGCCTTACTTACTGGCAAGAATATCAAGACCCCGAAGACCACGAATATTTTAAGATTCATCATACTATTTTTAGAAACGTACCTTTATCTCAATTGAAGAGATTAAATTCAGAAACATTTAAAAACAAAATTAAAAAGTATTGTGATAAACACTACAATGAAACAGCTAGTAATGCTACTGGTCATAGTGGTGTAGATATGATACACGGTTCAGAATATTATAATACATATTTTGATGTCTTTGGTGCAGAGACAGGAGTTGGTTTAGATAATTCATTATTCAATGATTATTGTCAGTTATATAATACTAGACAATTTTTTAAACACGATTTCAAACCAGAACTTACAGAAAGATATAGTTATAAAAATTTAAACAAACAAGTAGGAGGATATAAAAATGATAATTAATGTAGGCGATAAAATATTAGGTAACCACGATAGAGTTGGTGAAATAATTAATATAGGTATTGCAACAGAACCAAATGATATAGCGGCTGAGAATGATACAGCTTTAAATGCGAAGTCATATGATACTTCACTAGGTTATACAGGTGCTGTGACCTATTCAGGTGAGGGTGGTACTTGGTGGTGTTACCTTAATCAGATTAAAGAAAACTATACTGAAAAAGAAAAATCAGATATAGATGTTGCAATCAATCAAGAAAACGAATGGTGGAAATAATGGAAATATATATTAGTTTATTTTTATCAGTTGTTATTTTAGGTGCATTATGTTATATGTTGTACCTAACAAATGATTGTAAAAAGATTATTAACAAGATGATGAAAAGATATAAGAAATACGATAAAGATATTGAGAAGTCAATTAAGGCAAACAATGACACAGCCTAATCCTTGGGAACAAGATATTATTGACAACGCAATAGAGTATTCTATTGTTGAATGGCGTCCATTAAATAAGACCACAAAAACAATATTAAAAACTTATGCAGAAGCAAAAGAATTATATGCTAAAACTATTAAAGAACATACTTCTACATTAGCATATGCAATAGATAAAAAAGGTAGCCACGCTAACTTGAATCATTTAGAAGATTTTAAAACAAAGGTGAAATATGTCAAATCAAAGACCAGGTAAATTTCAATCAAGACCAGAAATGGGTATGACTCAAGAAATGGGTACGCTAAAGTTTTTTAAATTAGCGCAACAGGTGTTAGAAAAAGAAGGCAAAACAGACGAAGCATTTAACTTTGAACAGATGGCGGACTGGATAAAGTCAGGAAAAAGGTTGCCAAATACAGAGGAAGATGTTATAAAAGCATTAGGAATATAATTATGAAATACAATGAAGATAAAATATTAAAAGAGATAGGTACATACATACAATCAACGTATGGTCAACACTATGCTCAAGTGTCTAAAGGCACACAGGTTCAAGATTTATTAAGAGATATAGGTATAGATAAAGATTTCTGTCAAGCAAATGCGATTAAGTATTTGTGCAGATTCGGTAAGAAAGATGGTCGTAATAGAAAAGACCTTTTAAAAGCCGTACATTATATTATATTATTATTAAATAGTGAGGACGCTAGTGCCAAAAAAACAATTAAGTAAGCAAGAACTATATAATATAGCATTAAAAAAACATATCAAGTGGATGAGGTCCCTTGGTTTAAATGTAGATGATAATGGTTATATTATTAAGTCTAGTTATATTAATAATGATGATGGTTATTACCCTACAACAGATTTATCAGATATACAACCACAACCACAATTATCAAATTACATAGGAAACGGTATCAAAACAGACAACTCTTGGAAGATAGAAGAGTCAAAGAATTTTACCATAGTGCCAGCATATAATAAAGGACCATATATGGTGGTAAATAAAAAAGACTTAAAGACAGCGGGAAGGAAAGTCTAATGAACGAAGTATTAACATTGATTGACGACCTAAAAAAGGTTAAACAAAAGTTGGTGAGTGGCGACACGGCCGGTGCAATTAAATTGATTGACGAAACGGTTGCCTATAAAGAAAAAGAAGTCAAGGATTTTGAGACTTGGCTAGAAAATGAACATAAACTAGAACAATCTGGAGTTGAAGAACAATACGATTTACCATTTCCAGAGGGGGTACGGTAGTACGTAAAATGGTTGATTCGTCAATCCTGGTGCGTCCTAGGCGCTTAAATATGCACAAAAAGCAAGTAAATACGTCATTTATTAGAGGCTTGACATTTAGAGAGTTTTCCTGTATAGTATATGTAATTAACTTGGGAGGGTTATAATATGTCGTTTAATTATAGTAAAGAAACTTTATTTGCAGAGTTTGATGTTGCAAAACAGAAAGATATTAAATTATCTAAAAAGAAATCACAATTTGACAGAGAGAATCATAAGTTTGACAATAGAATACAATTCTTCAAAGACCATATAAAATTAAGAGCTGAGAAACCAGAGTATTATTCTGGTCTTGATATTAACTTTGAGAAATTATTAGAAGCGTGGTCAAGTCCTAGTCCGATTGATACGTTTTACAATACGGTTTTTGGTATGTCATATGCCGAAAAAATGAGAATATCTGAACTTGAATTAGCAGAGAAAAAAGCTGAAAGAGGTTTAGGTGAGTAATTATCTAACAGACCAACAAGTGGAGGAAATTGTGGATAAAGTAATAAAGAAAGTTTGGGAGAAAGTATTAATGTATGGTATTGTTTTAGTATTTGCATTTATATTAGTATCTTTAGAACTTAATAAAGCGAAAGCAGATGACTCGATTACGCCTACTGAATTTAAAGAGGCAATAGTTGAAGTACCTGGTAAAGTATCAGAGTTTGCTCAAAGCGAGTGGCAAAAAACAAAAGAGTACCAAGCAGAGTCTTGGGCAGATATGAAAGCACAATTTGTTTCAACAAAAAACAAATTAAGTGGTTTCTTTAGTAATTTGAATTTAGACTAATGCATAATATTAAACAATTTTGTGATAAGATAGATTCTATCAAGATGATGGCGGATGATTTAAGAAAAACTCCGCCGTCTGATAAAACATTAAGAAACAAGATTGAGGTAATTCAATCAGATTGTTTATTAGTGGCTAAGGGTAAAGTAGATATTGAATTTTTTGAGAATATAAATGATTATGAAAAGAACATTGATAAAGACAACCATTATGATTATAATGGTGTTGACGTTAACAAATTGTAGTAGCACGGTAAATAGAACACATTTAGGTGCTATTTCAGGTGGTACATCTACAACAGCTTTATGTGCTGGTAGTGGTATTACCGACCCATATGTTATAGGTGCTTGTGCAATGACAGGTGCTTTTATAGGTGCTGAACTATTATATAATTCAGACAAAGATGTACATAACGCCGTATTTGTAGACCATTTAAATACAAGTGGTAACGGTTCAAGTTATACTAACTGGTACAATTCAAAAACTGGTAATTCTGGTATAATTCACATAACAAAATCATACACACAGGGGCCATTAAAGTGTAAAGAATATGACCATACTATTGATATTACAAATAGTTGGCCGTTAATTGGTGTCGGTGGTGTTAACAGAGAAGTTGTATTTGGTACTGCCTGTCAGTTGCCAGATGGTCAATGGATTAGGAAACCATAATGTACGATACTATTGAAAGATTAAAAAAAGAAAAAGTTGAATTAGAAAACGAAAAAGAATTGACTATGAGTCAAGAAAAACTAGACCATATTGATGAACAAATTTTTGAAATTGATGATAGTCTAAAAAAATTAGGAGTTGCGAATGCTTGACCCATTTAATGATGAAAGAAAATATATGACTTGGACTTTTATATTAATAGTATTTTTATTAATAACAGGTGTTGCAAGTGCAAATGAGAATGGCGATTTAAGTGGTAAAACTTATCCTGTTAGTAAAGTTAATACATCTAAAGTCGGTGAAATATTAGACCGAATCGACCAAGTTAATAATGATACCGCTGTGTATCATCAAAAAATTAGACCCCTGGATCCTGAAGAGACAGGTGGTCAATACTGCTTTATTAAAGTTATCATCAAACAACAAGGTGATACTATAATAAAAGAGGAGGTTATGGAATGTGCTGATGGTAGGAAAAAGTTTGACGGTCCTAGTTATTGGGATTTGTTTGCTATGTTCTATTATCACGATATTAATAACCCCAAATATTGCCGAGAATATTCTCGGCCTAGACACGCCTTTAAATCATATGGTACAATGTGTCTAAAACCAAACGGAAAATGGGAGGTAAAGTAGTATGATTAGAAACTTAATCATAGTTGCTCTTGCGCTCATTATAATATATGATGTATCAAGTGACCAGGCGTTAGGATACGTTCAAACCACGCTTGACTTTTTACAGAGTTTAGTATATGATGTACAGGAGAGTAAAATAAAATGATGAAAAACAAAGTGAAAATTGTAGGTGCTATAGCAGTTGCGTTGATGTTGAATGCCTGTGCTGGTGGTACATACAAAATTAAATCTGAAAACGGAAAAACAATGAACCAAGTACCGAAGTGGTATATGGCAGACTTTTCTGAAAGAAAAGCTTGTGATACAGACCTAATTGGTAAGGGTAAAGATAAGTTATGTCTATTTGGCGTAGCGACAGCCGTTTCACCAGACCTTCAACTAGCAATAGAGAAAGCAAAAATGCAGGCTAAATCTGAAATCGCTGATATCGTTGCAGGTGAAATGAACAAACAATCTAAGCAGTTTATAACTGAATTAGGTAAAACAAACAGCAAAACAACCGTGACCGAAGTTGAGTCAACGTTAGTTAACGTTATCAAAAATACACCTGTAAGAGGTTATGAGATATGGCAACAAGACGTTACCAAAACAAAGAACGGTTATTATAGAGCGTGGATTGGTATGAGATTACCACTTGGCGAGTACAATAAGATGTATAATTACACTATTGAACAGGCCGTTGACGCTTATAATGTTAAAGAAAATGCTGACATTGCGTTTAAAAAAGTATTAGAGAACTCTAATGACAATAACGATATACAGCAAAACTAATTGTGTTTATTGCACAAAGGCAAAGGCCTTGATAAAAGGCCTTGGTCTTGAATACGAAGAAAAGACTTTAGAAGAAACTTTTGCCGGTGACCCAGGTAAAATGATAGATGATATAGGTAAAAATGTTAGAACTATGCCACAAATTAAGATTGATGGTAAGTTGATTGGTGGGTACAATCAATTAGTTGAACACTTTGCTGATAAAAAAAAAGTTAATTTTAAGGGAGAAATAATAAGTGAATGATGACAATGTTATTCTATTCCCATCCAATAAGATTAAAAGAAAGGTGCCTGTTGGTGAAAAGCAACAATCTAAATTTGCAGAGGAACTTAAACAGAAACAAACTAAAGACTTTGTTGAAGCACTAGTTGATGATATTGGATTTGATTTATTAAAAAAATTTGTTGACGCAGGAATGAAAACTAACCAACTTACATTTACAAAAGACCTTGCTATAGTTATTGACGCTATAAGAGGTCTATCATATAGAGATTTTAATATGCCACACCCAGCACAATTGTTAGGTGAAAAAATGGTAGATTTAAAAGTAAATAAAGATGGTAATTTTAGAACTGCTAAGATTACTTATGATATGTTCTTGAATAAACCTTTAAAACCAAAGAACGTTTTATCAAAGGACATTAAAAAAGAATTAGACTATCTACGAGAAGGCGGGGACTTATTTGAACCTGATTTTGACCTAGATGACTAATAGTAGGCATACTCAATATGCAAAAAAGTGAGGAGGATTAAACAATGTTTAATTTTTTATTAAAAACCCTAGAAGGAGATAATGTTATGGCTAGAACCAAACTATCAAAAACAGCAAAATTGAGAAATCTTTTTGCTAAAGGTGCTGATGTTTCTTGGAAACAAATGAGAAACACTTACGACCTTAAATCACCAGCTGCAATGGTTGGTAAATTAAGAAACGAAGGA
>MDSV01035233.1_pt1 | contig 13529 bp, 14 predicted proteins | sample 810851 | NCBI WGS metagenome assembly MDSV01 (sample SAMN05326640, study PRJNA326480) | marine metagenome | isolation source: seawater | place: Atlantic Ocean: North East | collected 2012 | reverse complement strand
CATTTACAAGAAATATCTTATTCAAGAGTAAATCATCCTGATGAAGTTTTTAATATTGGTGAAAAACATGATTTAAAAGTAATAACAGTTGATAAAGAAAAATTACAAGTAGGATGTTCAGTTAAACAATTATCTCCAGATCCTTTTGAGCATGTTGAAAATTATGAGTTAAATAAAATTTATAAAGTAAAAGTCGTAAAATTAATGGATTTTGGAGCATTTTGTGAGTTGGAACCTGGATTAACAACGTTGCTTCATTCTAGTGAACTTAGTTGGACTAAAAAAAATATTTCAGCAAAAAAAATGTTTAAAGTGAATGATGAAATTGATTGTGTAATTACTGAAATTGATAAAGATAAAAGGCGTGTTGCTATTTCACATAGATTGGCTATGAGAAATCCTTTTGAGGATTTTGAAAAAAGATATCCAACTGGAACAATTGTTGAAGGTGAAGTGGTTAACAAAAACGAATATTCACTATTTTTAAAAATTGAAGACTTAGAAGTTGATGCATTTTTACATTGTAATGATCTTACTTATTTAAATAATGGGGAAGAATTACTTAAAGATTATAAAAAAGGTGATAAAATTAAAGTTAAGGTTTTAGAGGTTAAAGTTTCAGATCAAAAAGTAAGAGTGGGTTTCAGACAAACACAGCCTGATCCATTTGATTTTTTTAAAGATAAAACAAAAAATCAAACTGTTACAGTCAAAGTAATATCAACAGATAATAAGGGCCTTATGATAAGACCTGAAGGGTGTGAAATGGACTTTCAGATTAAAAAATCAGCAATAGCAATAAATGCTTCAGATGCTCGTCCAAATAGATGGACAGGCGGAGAAAAACTTGATTGTGCAATAGCAGAGCTTGATTTAGAAAAAAGAAAAGTAACTTTTAGTATTAAGCTTTTGGAAGAAATAGAAAAAAAAGAAGCTTTAGAAAAATATGGATCTGAGGGTTCTGGTAAAAACCTACCATTTTCATCTTTATCTGAAGATTTAAAAAAAAAAGAAGATAAAAAATAATTAAAGAAGATTTAAATTGGCTATTGTAAAATCAAAGCTTTTAAAACAACTTTCAAAAAATTATCCTAATTTCCTAAAGAAAGATCTCGAAAAGTTTACAAACATTATTTTAAGTGAAATAAAACTTTCACTAAAAAGAGGTGATCGAGTAGAACTTAGAGGTTTTGGGGTTTTTTCAACAAATTTACAAAAAGCTAGAATTTCAAGAAATCCTAAAACTGGTGAAAAAGTTAATACGCCACAAAAAAAAACAATTCACTTTAAAATGGCAAAAGACTTGTTTAAAAAATTAAATAATTATGAAGAATAAATGTATTTTTATTGCTTGTGACACATCAAACCTAGGCAAAATAAGAAAAATAATAAATGGCACATATTCTAATAAGTTAAAAATTATACCAAAATTTGGATTACAATTTTTTTATTCAAAAAAAGGAAGAAAATATTTAGAAAATTTTACAAAAGACTTTTGGTTAGACCTAAAAATCAATGACATTCCTGAAACTGCACTGTCTGCAATAAATAGTTTAAGAGATTTAAAAAAATGCAGATATATTACAGTTCATGCTAGCGGTGGCCAAGAAATGCTTAAAGCTGTTAAAAAAAAAACAAAAAAAATTAACAAAAATATAAAAATATTAGGTGTTACAATTCTTACAAGCCTTAACTCAAAATTACTTCGTGAGATAGGTTATACTAAAACTTTAGAGCAATTAGTTCTAAAACAAGCAGGTCTTATAAAAAAATCAGGTTGTGATGGGATAGTATGTTCCGCACAAGAAGCAAAATTAGTTAAAAAAAAATATAAAAACTTATTTGTTGTTACTCCAGGAATAAGATTGCCTGGTGACTCTGCAAATGATCAATCAAGGATTATGACTCCTAATGAAGCTTTTAAAAATAAAGTTTCAGCGATTGTAATGGGCAGATCTATAACTAGAGGAAATATCAAAAAAAATTTTAAAAGACTCATTGATCATTTAAATTAATGATTAGGGGTTGTAAAATATGTGGGGTTTCAGATAAAGAAATTTTAAATTTTATTATTAATCACTCTTACCCACCTCAATTTATTGGTTTTATCTGTAATTACAAAAAAAGCCCAAGATATGTTGAATTAGAAAAATTAAAAAAATTAATTAATACAAATAAAAGAAATTGCAAATTTGTATCGGTTTTAGTCAAGCCTAACAGAGAAATATTAGAAAAAATAAAAAATCTGCCTTTTGATTATTATCAACTTTACGACTGTACTCCTGATGAAATTAAAAAAATTAGAGAAAAGTATAATAAAAAAATAATTACTGCATTTACAATTAAAAATAAATTAGACGTAGCAAAATATCATCTATTTAAACATGTTACTGATATTTATCTTTTTGATAGCAAAGGATATGAAAAAAGCATGAAATTTAATCATGATTTGATTAAAGATATTAGATTAGACAAAGAATTGATGATTGCAGGAAATATCAATGTAAATGATAAACTTGAAAATTATAAAAAAATAGCAGATATTATTGATATATCTGGAGGTTTAGAAACTGCAGGATTAAAAGATATTTCCAAAATTGAAATTTTTTTAAATAAAATAAATAAGATATATAATGAAACTTAAAAAAGGGGTTCCACTAATTGATCAACATGATCAAAACGGTTTTTGGGGTGGTAAATTTGGTGGAAGTTTTATTCCAGAGACTCTTAAAAAGCCTATTGAAGATTTAACCAGTGAATTTAAAAAATTAAGAAAAGATAAAAAATTTTTAAAAAAAAGAGATTTTTATTTTAAAAATTATATTGGTTCTCCCACATCATTTACTAAACTTGAAAATTTATCAAATCATTTAAATGGTGCTCAAATATGGGCCAAAGTTGTGTCTGAAGCTAACGGTGGAGCACACAAAATATACAATGCAACAGTTCATGCATTAATATGTAAAGCGATGGGTAAAAAGTATATTGTTGGTGATACTGGAGCTGGCTATGCTGGAAAAATGCTAAGTATGGCTGCTAAAAAATTTGGACTCAAGTGTAAAATATTTATGGGTGCCAAAGATATCATAAGGCAAAAACCAAATTGTGATGCTATAAGAAAAAATGGAGCCGAAATTGTACCGGTTTATTCAGGAAGTCAAACTTTAGTAGATGCAGTTAGTGAATGTATGAGGTATTGGGTATCTAATTGTGACAATACTCATATGTGTGTTGGAAGTACTGTTGGTCCAAATATATTTGTGAAGATATGTGGTTGGAGCACATCTCAAATTTCAAGAGAATTAAAATCACAAATAAAATATAAATTTAATAAAATACCAAGAAAAATTAAATTAATTAATTGTGTTGGAGGTGGTAGTTCAGCCTATGGCTTTTGGAGTGAATTTATAAATTATGAAAAAAAACATATTGAATTAATTGGTGTTGAAGCAGGTGGGCCAAAAAAATCTAAACTTCATGCTGCTCCTCTAAGCCGAAATGCTAAATTAGGAATTTTACATGGTGCTGCATCTTATGTTTGTCAAAATAAAGAAGGTCAAATAAACGAAACTGAGTCAATTAGTGCTGGACTTGATTATCCTGGCGTCAGTCCAATTCATTGTTTTTTAAAAGATACTAAAAGAGCCAGATATACCTATGCGACTGATGAAGAGGCGCTAAACGCATATCAAATAGTTACAAAATTTGAAAATTTAAACCCAAGTTTAGAGCCAAGTCATGCATTTGCTGAAGCTATTAAAATTGCTCCAAAATTGAGTAAAGATACAATTATAATTGTAAATTCATGTGGAGATGCAAAAAAAGACAGGGATATATTGAGAGAAAGATTGGGTAGAAAAAAATGAGTTCATTAATAAATCAAGCTTTTTTAAAAGCAAAAAAAGAAAATAGACCAGCTTTACTTACTTATACTGTTGCAGGTGATAATACAAAAAAAAAAATCTTTAGATTTACTTAAGTCAATCTCAAAATATGCAGATATTTGTGAACTAGGTTTTCCACACAACACTCCAATAGCAGATGGAAGTCAAATACAAGACAGTGCTTATAGAGCAATTAAAAATGGAATTAAGATTAACGATGTATTTTCTATAGCGAAAGATTTTAAAAAATCAAAAGAATGTAAACCTATTATTTTAATGGGCTACTATAATATGATTTTTCAGTATAACGAAAATAAGTTTTTAAAAAAATGTAAGAATTGTAAAATAGATGGTCTTATAGTTGTGGATTTACCACATCCTGAAAATATAAATTTTTCAAAAAAATGCAAAAAAAAAGGAATTAATTTTATTCAATTAATATCTCCAACCACAACAGAATTAAGGCAAAAAAAAATAGTTAAAAATTCACATGAAATGATTTATTATATAAGTATGCTTTCCACTACAGGAGGAAAGTTAAAGGTTTCTCCAAAAAGTATATTAAAAAGATACAGTAAAATAAAAAGAATAAATCCATCAAAAAATGTTGTTATTGGATTTGGTATCACAGAAAAAACAATTCAATTTCTTAAAAAAGCTGATGGATTAGTAATTGGTAGTGCAATTTGTAAAGAAATTACTAATTCAATTAAATTGAGACAAAATATAGTCACAAATGCTACTAATATGGTTAAAAGATTAAAAAATAAAATTAAATGAATTGGATTACAAAAATTATAAAAGCAGGTGAAAAAATTAAAACTGCTATTCACAAGAGAGCTTCCAAAGAAGATATTGCAAAAAGTGACTGGACCTCATGTTGTAGAGGACCAATATTAAAAAAAGATCTAGAACAAAACCTTTGGGTTTGCCCAGATTGTAACAAACATCACCGAATTAAACCTAAACAGAGATTTGATATAATATTTGGGAAAAAAAATTACGAAATATTAAAAACACCTCTTCCAAAAGATGATCCTCTGGAATTTGTAGACTCCAAACCTTACAAAGAAAGATTAAAAAGTGCTAGAAAGAAAACAGGATTAGATTGCAGTATGATTGTAGCATCAGGACTTATTAATAACATAAAGGTTACTGCAGTTGCTTCTGACTTTGATTTTATGGGTGCAAGTATAGGTGCAGCGGAGGGTGAAGCTTTTTTATTTGCAGCACAGAATGCTATTGAAAATAAAGAAGCATTTTTAGTAATCGCTACTGGGGGTGGAATGAAAATGCAAGAGTCAATGATTTCATTAAATCAAATGGCTCGTACTACTCTTGCAGTAAATGAAGTAAAGGCTGCTGGACTTCCTTACATTGTGTTAATGGCTGATCCAGTGGCAGGTGGAATAACAGCATCCTACGCCATGCTAGGTGATATACACATTGCTGAGCCTGGAGCATTAATTGCTTTTGCAGGAGCAAGAGTAATTCAAGGAACAGTTAAAGAGGAACTACCTGAAGGTTTCCAAAAAAGTGAGTATGTTGAAAAAACTGGTTTTGTTGACATAATTGTAGAACGTAAAGATTTAGTATCAAAAATTGGAACTTTATTATCAATATTGTTAAAACAGAATTCTGCTATAAATTCTGGGCAAAATGAAACTTCAAAAAATTCTCAGGCGATTTCAAGAGCTGCATCCTAAAGAGATAGATCTAAGTTTAGATCGAATTAAAGATCTCTGTAAAAAATTAGGAAACCCTCAAGATAAAATTAAATCTATTTCTATTGTAGGTACAAATGGCAAATATTCAACAATACAAGCATTATATGCAATTTTAAAAGAGGCAAATTTAATTTGTAATATTTATACAAGCCCTCATATTAAAAAAATTAACGAAAGATTTATTTTTAACAACCAAGAATTAAATGATAACGAACTTGCTGACTTATTTGAAGAAATTGAAGAAGTTAATAAAAACAAACCAATTACTTTTTTTGAAATATTATCTGCTGCTTACTTTCATAAAGCAGCTAAATACCCTGATAATATTAACTTAATTGAAGCAGGTTTATTTCATAGGTTTGACGCAACTAATGTCTTGAAAACAAATTTAGCAAGTATTGTTACTTCAATTAGTCTTGATCATCTTGATTGGTTGCCAGAAAATGAACAAACTGTTGATAAAATTATATTTGAAAAAACTTCTACTCTTTTAAATTCGAATATTGTTGTTGCAAAACAAAGTAATAAAGAAACCTCTGAAATTATTAAAAAAACTATTTTAAATAATAACTCAAATAAATTTTTTTATAATAAAAATTATAGTTTTTTAGTAAAAGAAAATAATTTTTTTTATTATGAAGATGAATTAGGCGGTATAAAATTACCTATTCCAAATGTTATAGGTCAATTTCAATTAGAAAATGTTTCAACTGCAATAGCAACCGCAAGAGCTATAAAAAAATTTAATATAAAAGATATACATATACAACAAGGAATAACAAAGATAAATAGCATTGCTAGACTGCAAGAAATAAAATCTGGAAAACTTAAAAAGCTTGTTAAAAATAACAAATTATATGTTGATGGATCCCATAATCCACTGGGAGCAAAAGTTCTTAACGAATATTTACAAAGTTTAGACTGTAATAAACATATTATTTTAGGCATGATGGCAAACAAAAATCATAATGATTATATGGGCTATTTTAAAGATATCTCAACCTTAACTACAATTGATATTCCTAATCAACCAAATTCAATTAAAGGTAAAGAACTTAAAGAAAAGATAAATACTTTCAAAAATATTAAATACAAAGAAAGTATAAAAGATGCTATCGAGTCAATTTTGGTTAAGGAAAACGATATAATATTAATTACAGGATCTCTATATTTGGCTGGAGAAGTATTAAAATTAAATTAAATATTCTTTTCTAAAAATTCTTTCATGTGGCCTTCTGGAACTCCACCAACTTTTCTATCTACTTCAACACCTTTTTTATATATAATAACTGTAGGCACACCTCTGATTCCTGCGGCACTCCCAGTATTAATTCCACCATCCTCAATATCTGCATAATAAAAACCAGCTTTTTCTTTGTATTCATCAGCCAACTTATCCATTACAGGTTTTAAAGCCTTGCAGGGTCCACACCAAGCAGCACTAAACTGAATTACTGAAACATTTTCGTTTTTAATTTTATTATCAAAATCTTCATCTTTAAAATCTATAAGCATTTAACTGATATAATTGATTCAATTGATTATTCAATGGGCAAAACGTAAAATTTTTGACTAATTAACCTAAGCATCTGAATATTTTTGCTCAAGATTCATTACATATTCGTTAATGCCGTCTAAAAATTTGAGTTTTTCATCCACAGTTTTAAATGAAAACATTTTATCCTGATTTTCTCTGATTTCATCACATTCCGAGTAAAATGCAGAAACAGTCCACCATTTCTCCTTATTTGAGCTTAAAATTCTTGAAGCAATTCTTCTTTTAATTTTTTTATGAATTTCCTTTGGTAATATTTCTGGTGCCTCATTAAATATTAAGCTATGACCAAAAGTAATTAGTCTTTCATCCTCAAATTTGTCTAATAATGCAAATTTTTCTTTCCAGTCACCCTTATGAAATTTTGGAAATAATGCTTGATCTTTTGATGAGGTGAACCCCCCTGAATATATCGACTCCTCAGGCTCTATATCTTCTTGGGAAGATATCTCAATTTTCTCTTCTGCCGCCTCTCTTAAAATATTTGAAATATCTTTTGAAAACTTTTCATTTGTTTTTACTAATTCTGCTCTTTTGTTAATTAAATTTGAATCTAATTTTTTATAGGGATCTACTTTTAATCCAAAACTTTTATCTAAAATTATAGGTGCCTTGTTAGATTTTACTGTTCTTAAAAATTTTGGAGATTTTTTAATCTCTTTTTTAAGATCTTCGTAATTAAGTTTTTGAATTACTTCAATATCAGCTTTTAAATCAACTACCTGCCCCCATTTATAAACAGGATGAGAACAAAAATTTGGATGTAATGGTGCGCATAAATATAGATAACTTTTTCCATAAAAATATTCATTAAGTGTAATAATATTTTCTTGTTTTATTAAATTTTCAACCACAATCTTACTACTTGTCTTTAAATATTCAGACCAAATCTCTGGTTGTTTTTTTTTAATTAAATCTAAAACTTTAACTGTAAGCTCTGTATCAAATAAAGCTGAGTGAGCTCCAGCAGACTCAAACCCATTTAATCTTGCTAAAGATTCAAGCTTCATTGATTTATTTCCTTTAGGGTTTAACTCCGTTTTTAAAATATTATCATCAATTGCAAAGGCAGCTTTAACAATATTTAAAGCATCGTGTCTGACATTTCCTTCTGTATTTGTTAAATAAGGCTTTCTTAATGATTTAAAAAATTCTTTTCTAATCACTTCATCATCAAAATTTATACTTGAATAACCTAAAAAAGTTGCCGGAGACCATTCTTTGAACTTACATTCAACTTGGGTAAGCATTTCATAGTGACTTAAATTTCCTTTTGTAAGTAAATCTACATTTGATTTATTAATGCATAGGGCTGTTGCAGATGGCACTCTATCTTGAGGCATTCTACACCTTGCCGAAAACCGATCTTTTTCATTAAAGTTTTCATCTAAAAGAATTCCTCCAATTTCTATAATGGTTGCCCAATCTGTTTGAGCCGAGTCTGTTTCAATATCCCATACTACGTAATTCAATTTATTCTCCTTTGTGCATAAAATTTTTCAACTTTTTCTAAAAACTTATTTTGATAATCTTTTAATCTTTCTCCATCTATTATAAATCTTTGAAATATATTATCTTTTGTGCAAAGCAAAATTACTGCTTGAGATATTTTTGAACCATGCACTGTATCATGTGCTAAAGCATAAGCTGCACATTGCAAATAGTAATCTTCAATCCATTCATCTTTTTTAGGTTTATTGCTTTGTTTAAAATCAATTATCGTCTCACGTTTTTCATAAACACCAACGCAGTCAGTAGCTCCTGCGTATTTTCCTGGATAATATAAGGTCGCCTCACATCCCCAAATTTCCTCTAATTTATTTCTTAAGCCGTTTTCAATTATTTGATCTGCCATCATTCTCTCTTTAGTGTTATCTCCTAATAAATCTAAATTTAATTTACCAAGTAAAAACTTTTCGATGTAATCATGCATTGAAGTACCTCTGCTACTGGCTTCTCTCTTTATAATCTCAGCCTGTTTGTGACCTACTCTATCTTTCCAAGCATTAAGGGAAGCTTTTTTTTCCTCAGACTCAGTTGCTTTTAATATTGTGGTAACCGAAGGCAATCTTTCTTCATTGACCGAATAATGTCTAGAGCCATCAACAATTGATCTAGTAGATTTTGGATAGATATATTTATTATTCCATTGCATGTGATTTCTTATATTCTTTATTGGGAAAAAATAGAAATTAATTTTTTGCTTGCTTTGAGCGATCAACAAATTTTTCTACATTCTCAGTTTGAACAGCTTTTTCAAGTTGTTCAGGATCTTTAATGCTTTCAAGAGTTCTGGTAATTGATCTTGCGTCAGTGCCAAACTTATCAACAACAGACATTGCTTCTTCTAATTTTTTTCTCAGAGAAATTATATTATCGAAGTGCTTTCCAAATCTTGAACTTATTGTTTTTAAATGGTTATAAATTTCTGTTGCACCCTTTTGAACTTTTAAAGATTGAAAACCCATATGTAATGATTGTAAATAAGCTGAAAGAGTATTTGGTCCACAAATAACAACTTTATATTTTTTCATTAGTTCTTTAGTTAATAATTCTTTAGTGCTTGGGTCTTGATATTCAGTTAATTCTTTGTATAGACTTTCGGTCGGTGCATAAACAATAGCAAAATCTGTAGTTTTTGGTGGAACAATATATTTTTCATTAACACTTTTAGCTTTATTTTTAAAAGCAGTTGCTAATTTAGCTCTAGCGTCAGCAACTAATCTTTTATCATCCGTGTCATAACCGTCGGTAATTGCTTTAAATTTTTCAACTGGAAAATGAGAGTCTACTGGAACCAAAACATCTCCTTGAAGCTTAATTGCAAATTCGACATTTTCACTTGTATCCTCTTTCATCTTAACATTAGTCATTAACTGAGAGGCGGGTAATAAATCCTTGATTAAAGCATCTAAGCTATATTCAGCAAGCGTTCCGTACTTTTTAACACCAGCCAAAATTTTAGTAATCCCTTCTTGGCTTTGATTTAATAATTGCACTTGTTGGTTAAAGTTTCCAACTTTTTCATCCACTTTAGTTAAAGCCTCTGTCATATCTTTAGTTACCCCGGTAGACAGATTGTTAAATGAATTCGACATTGTACCAAGTGAAGTATTAATAGTATTATTTAAGGTATCCCTTAAGGTAACAATTTCCGTTTTTAAATTTGCTATTTCTTCAGCTTCTTTATTTTCGTTTTCATCTTTTGGCTTGGATCTTAAATTTAAATATAAAATACTCAAAATTGCACCCAGCAAAATTATTAATATAATTAATAGAATCGTATCCATAATTAACAAGATATACGTGTTTATTAAAATTACAAATATTAATGAAAACTGATTAATTACACTTCTACCTAGAAAGTATTTTGATCAGTTTTTTAATTTTTGTTTTTTTTACAGAAGATTTCGATGCCATCATACAAGCCTCTGAATTTAATATTTCTCCATCTTTTAAAATACGTAAATTATTAGCTTTTAAAGTCTCACCTGTTGATGTTATGTCGGCAATAATTTCACTTGATCCAGTGAAAGGGTAAGCTTCTGTTGCCCCTAAACTGCCTACTAATTTAAATTGTGTTACTCCTTTTGAAAATAAAAATTCTCTAGTTAAATTAGGGTATTTTGTTGCCACTCTTAATCTTTTCTTCTTTTTATCTTTAAATTCAAATGCAATTTCCTCTAAATCTGCAATTGTTTGAACATCAATCCAAGGGTCTGGAATTGCAACAACTAGTTTTGCTTTTCCAAAATTATATTTTTTGGTCACTAAAATCTTATTTTGAATATTAATTTCACTTTCTTTTAATAAATCAAATCCTGAAAAGCCTAAATCCAATGAGCCATCACCAAGTCTTTCTACAATTTCTCTTGCATGTAAGTATAAAATTTTAACTTTTTTTAATTTTATTATTGATCCAAGCAAGTCTCTTTCACCTCGCTCAGAAACTAAATCTAATTTATTTTTTTTAAATATCTTCAAAATATCTTTTCTAAGTCTACCTTTACTTGGAATTCCAATATTTATTATATTCCTTATCATTAGTAATTTAAGTTTAAAGCAGCTCCTACTGCTGATACTTGTTTTTTTGAACCAAGATCAGAGATTAATTTATCGTATCTTCCACCATTAACTATATTTTTAAATTTTGATTTAGACTTAATATCAATTTTAAAAACCATTCCTGTATAATATTCTAATTGTCTTCCAAAAGAAGCCGAGAAAACTACATTTAATTTTGAAATTTTATTATTTAAATTTGGAAAATATCTTTGATCTACAAATAGATTAATTTTATTTTTTTTAAAGAATTTATTTAATTCCTCTGCTGCTTTATTCATTGGACATTTAATTTTTAAAAAATCTTTTATAATTTTAGAAACATTTTTACCTTTGTTTGCTCTTCTTGGATCTTTTATCTTATTATCAAATCTTTTTAAAATTTCATTAATTGATCGGCCTGCAACTATTATAGATAAATTTTGTTTCAACATTTTTAAATAACGTTTTTTATCTATTTCAACAATTGTTGGGTCAACATCAGAATTGGTCTCCAATCGTTTCAATAAATCATTAAAGTATTTTTCTCTCCAAAAATGCCTTGATAATCTTAGCTTCCACCTTTTTGGAATATCTAATTTTGAAACAAGCAAATTAAAAATTTCTACATTACCAATCGTTAATGTGCCTGATGTATATTTAATATTTTGAAGTGATTTTAAAGAAGTATTTATAATTTCTTTATCATCATTCTTTTCATCCTTAGATCCTATAATTTCAAATCCAATTTGATCTCTTATAATTGACTCTTTTTTGCTTTGTGACTTTCTGTAAGCTTGGCCACTATAAAATATCTTTTCTTTTCCCTTTAAATTATTCTCTAAATATCTAAGACATGATACAATTGTTAAATCAGGTCTCAAACAAAGTTCACTTCCGTTTTGATCAATAAATGAAAAAATAAATTTTCTAAAATTTTCACCCGATCTTTGCACAATATGATTAGCCTCAATTATTGAAGGCAAATCAATATACCTAAACCCTTTAGACTTTACTGACCTAAGGATATTTTCAGATAAGTTTTTTGATTTCATCTATTAAATCTGCTTTTGGAATTGTTTGATTGTTTTCACCCTTAATACCTCTAAGGTTTTTAATTGTAACCATATTGTCTTTAAACTCATTTTCTCCACAAATAATAGCTACTGGTAATTCTCTTTTGTTTGCAAGCTTTAATTGTTTACCAAGATTTTTTTTACTGTCTAAAAAAATCTCAGCATTAATATTATTATTCCTTAAAAGATCTACAATTTCATAATAATTCTTTAAATATTTTTGACTCATCACGCAGACTAAAACAGGTTTTTGTTCATCTAATTTAATTTGGTCTAATTGAATTAAGGCAAATAATAATCTATCAACACCAAAGCTTATTCCTGTTCCAGGAATATCAACCCCTCTAAATCTTGAGATAAGTTTTTCATAAGCTCCCCCTGAACATATACTTCCTATGTCTACTTCTTTGCCTTTGTTGTTAGTTACCTTAAATTTTAGATTAGTTTCAACAATAAAATCTGAATAGTAATCTAAGCCTCTGACTATTGTAAAGTTTGTTTTAACTTTGTCTAAATTGGATCCATATCCAATTACTTCGAGTACATCATCTAATTCTTTGATTCCTTCTTGTGATAATGAATTTTTTAAAGTTTCTTTTAGTTCATTTAAATCTTTTATTTTTAAAAAATTTAATATTTGCCCCACTTGTTCGTCACTTAAATCAGCTCCTTTTGTAATAGCACCACTTTGGTCTTTTCTTTGTTTTTTTAGGAGATCTTCAACACCTTTTAACCCAAAACCTGGTTTATCCAATTTATCAATTGCTCTAATAACTTTTATTTGTTTTTCTTCAGAAATTTTTAATTCATTAATTAAGCCTTGAACTATTTTTCGATTGCTTACATTAATTATGAATTGATCTTTTTTTAAACCCAAATCTAATAATGTACTTGATATTAAATTGCAAAGTTCAGCATTAGCTTGGGCTGGATTAACATTTCCAACAATATCAAAATCTGCTTGCGTAAACTCACGATATCTTCCGTTTCCAGCTTTTTCATTTCTAAAAACATTTTGAATAGCATAACGTTTAAATATTGATGGAAGTTCTTGATTATTTTGAGCAACAAATCTTGCTAACGGACTTGATAAATCATATCGAAGAGTAATTTTTTTATCTCCATCTTGAAATGAAAATACATCAGACATAGGATTTGCCTCATCTTCTGCAAGAAAAGATCCTATATTTTCACTAATTTCAAACGAAGGGGTTTCAAGAGCTTCTGCTCCAAACTTAATAAAATT
>MDSV01086774.1_pt1 | contig 13530 bp, 8 predicted proteins | sample 810851 | NCBI WGS metagenome assembly MDSV01 (sample SAMN05326640, study PRJNA326480) | marine metagenome | isolation source: seawater | place: Atlantic Ocean: North East | collected 2012 | reverse complement strand
TTGCCGTACAACTCGACGAGCTCCTTGTAGTTCTGGTCCGTCAAGCCTCACGCGGACGCGACGTTGACGATGAGGATCGCCTTGCCCGCGAACTTGCTCAGCTCGACCGGCTTCTTATCGATGTCCAGCACCGTGAAGTCGTGGACGGTGCCCGCGGCGACGGCGGGCTTGGCGCCGCCGAAGAAGGCGCGGGTGGTGACGTTGATCGCGCGACTGCGAGACGCGCGGCGGACGACGCTCGCGCGGAAAGCCGCCGTGGAGGCGGACATGGCCGTGGCGACCATGGTTGTGGCGCGCGATGTCACATGCGCGGGACACGTGGCCGCAATCGCTTTTTTTTTTCAACGTCTGGTGACCGGGTGACTGTGCAAGCAAGTAACGGTATCAGGATATGAGCAGATGCGCGCAACTTCGTGATCGCATTTTCGCGACTCGGAAGTCGGTGCGTTCACGATTTTCTCGGCGCAAACGGCCGAGCGCTCTGCGCGGCTATCCTCCGCGCCTGCGGCGTCTCCCCCTTGCGCGCGCCCCGCGCGCGACTGCTGCTCTGCGCGCTGTAGTACGCCGCGGAGGAGGCCTCCGAGTCGTACGGCGCCGAGGTCTCGGGTGCGTTCGTCGCCGTCCTCGCCGCCGCGGGTTTCACGAAGGCGTTTTCGCGAGACGAGAGGCTCCCGACCGGGGCGGTTTCGTCGCGTCGCTCGCGCGTCTCGTCCGACGCCTCGAGCGTTTCGGTCTTCGCCGGACTCGACGGGACGCTCTCGAGACTCGCCAACACGCCCCGAAGCGTCGTCGAGGCGTGTCTGCCTTCGTCGCCGTACGGCGCGCCGTTTTCCCCGTGTTCGCGCGCGTACCACGACTCAAACTCCAGCACGAGCGTCGTCTTGCACTGCTCGATGAGCCTCTCCGTGTACGCGGCTTCGCTCTGCGCCGCTTTCATCTCCTGGAACAGCTCCCTGTACTCGCGCTTCAGGGCCTTCACCTCGAGCATGCACGCGTACTCCTCCTCGGTGAGCACCTCCGCGATCGCCTCTCTCCCGGACGCGCGCGCGACGTCGGGGGGGGGCACGGGCGGCCGGTCCCGCGCCAGCGACTCGCGGCGCGCGGAGGCGGCGTCGAGTCGTTTCTTTACGGCGTTAATGCTCAAGCCGAGGCGCTTCGCGCGCGCGCGCCGATCGCGCAGGGCGGCTTTGTTCTCGGCCAACGCCACGCTCGTCGTCGCGCCCTCGCTGTTCTTGTACTCCTCGAACGCGGCGTTGCGGTCGGGGGGCGCCGAAACGGAGGCAGGCGCGGGAGACGACGAGCGACGGGCGGCGGCGGTTTCCGACGCGGAATCCTCCGCGGGCGGCGTCGGCGGCGTCCCGGGAGGGTCGTCCGTCTTCGGTTCCCCGCCGATTGAGACGCGATCGGCCGTGTTTTCCCGAATCATTCGAGCCTGGTCTCGCCCCGGTGGCTCGCGAGGCTCGAACGATTCGTCCGCGCGCGGATCGTCCGCGGGCGGCCGCGCGTCCGCGGGGGCGATCCCCGCGACGCGCGTCGCGTCGTCGTCCCGGAGGCGGCCTTCCAGCTCGCCCACCGCGCGCGCTTCGGGTTCGGGAAGCTCTTCGGTCGGGACCCAGCTCTGTGCGCCGTTCGCGCCGGCGCGCGCCTTGTCCTCCCGCTCGTACGCGTCGATCATGCCTTTCGCCACGCGGCGCACCGCCAGCAACGCGCGCCTCGCCGTGTCCGGGTAGGCCAAAAACGCATCCAGCGGGTCGCACGAATCCGGCGACGCGCTCGCCCGCCGCAGGAAGTCGCGCGCGAGTTCCTCCGCCTCCTCGTCCTCGCCGGGAGGCCCCGCCGCGTCGCCCGCGCGGACGCGGTCGCGCCTGGCGTGCTTCAGCTGGCGGGTCAACGCCGCAACCTGCGCTTCCAGCCGCCGCGCCTTCGTCGCGGGGTCCTCCACGACGTTCACGTTCGGCTCCATCTCCACCTGCATCATGCGCCGCGCGAACTTACACGTGCCCGCCGTCTCCTCGACGTGCGCCGACTCGCCCCAGACGTTGGCGACGAGCGCGGTGCGGCAGTTCCCGCCGAGGCTGTCCTTGAGCACGTGCGTCAGCTTGCTGCTGCGGTACGGCACGTGCTCGCGCTGCTTGTCCCCGAGCGCGATGATCACCTGCTCCAGGAACGACAGGGACTTGTTGATGTGCTGCGCCTCGCGCGCCACGGACCCTGCGCTGAGCGTCTTGTCCAGGCGCTCCGAGCCGGCGAGGTCCACCAGATTCAGCTTCGAGCGGAGCATCCGCGCCCGAGCCGCGACGCCGCCGTTCGGCGCGTCGAGTTCGGAACCGTCCACCTCGCGGCTCGGTCCGCGGCGCAGCTCCAGGGAGACGGTAAAGACCGTGTGCGACCGCGAGGACGCGCGGTTCAGCTTGTGCTCCGCGACGGCCCGGTTGGCCTCGCCCTCGAACAAAAGGCGCATCGCCTCCTCCTCCGACGAGACGGCGTGACGCGTCAGATTCTTCACGACGACGCCGCGCTCGGGGTCGTCCATCACGACCAGGTCGGCGCTCGGGGTTTGCGGCCTCAGCAGGTCCACCACGAGCTCGTTGTAGATCTCGGCGTACGACACCTCGCACGACGACAGGACGCCCGTCTCGCGCGAGAGGCGCTTGAACAGATCGGCGAGCGCACGCGGGACCAAGCCTCGGTGCCGGTACGACCCGTGGCCCCCAGTCATGGTGAACGTCTTACCCGCGCCGGTCTGCCCGTAGCACATGACCGTGGCGTTGACGCCCTGAAGCACCGAGCTCACCATCCCGGCACCGAGCGTCGCGTACACCCTCTCCTGCGTCGCGTCGTGTAGGATACCGCCGCTGAACTTGAACGTGCGCTCCTCTCGCTGATGCACCACCGCCCCGAAATCCTCCCTTCGCTTTCCCAGCAGGGTCACCGCGCCTCGCTCCACGTCCAGCGCCATACCTCCGTCATCCGTGACGTCCGCGGTGGGGCGCGTGCGCAGGTAGACCTTGATGGCCTCCTTCGACGGCATAGCGGCACGACCGAGACGCCTCTCACGCGGCCATGCCGCGTGCGTCGAGATGTGGCTCGGGACGCGGGCGAGCGTTGACGTTGTTTGCTGACCAGTTTTTCGTTTTTTTGGCTTGAAAAAATTTCGTCCGACGATCGGAGACTCGCGCAAAATCGCCCGCGTCGCGTCGCGTTGAAGCCCATCGCGCGGATGCGGTACCCACTACAAACGACACGGCGCTCCAACACTATACACTCCGCCACAGCATCACTTCTTCTTCTTGCCGCTCGGCCGCCGCGCGACCCGGAAGACGTCCGTGCGCTTGTTGTTGCGCGTCCGCTTACCCTTGGTCTGCACGCCCCACGGCGTGCACGAGGGCCGCCCGCCGCTCGTGCGGCCCTCGCCGCCGCCGTGCGGGTGGTCGATCGGGTTCATCGCCACGCCTCGAGTGGTCGGTCGAATCCCCAGCCACCGCTTCGCGCCGGCTTTCCCCAACACGCGGTTCTGGTGCTCGCGGTTGCTCAGCACGCCCACCGTCGCGTAGCACTTGAGCAAAATCAGCCGCTGCTCCCCCGACGGCAACTTCACCGTCGCGTACCCGTCCTCGCCCTTCTTCACCAGCGTCGCCGTGGCGCCCGCGGCGCGCACCAGCCTCCCCCCCTGACCGGGCAGCAACTCGATGTTGTGGATCAGCGTTCCCGCGGGCATGGAACCGAGGGGCATCGCGTTGCCCGGCCGGATGTCGACGTTCTCGTCGCCGGCGTCTATCAAATCACCAGACTTCATCCCATCCGTCGCCAACACGTACACGGGCTTGTTCCCCTCGCCCTCGAAATCCACCAGCGCGATGCGCGTCGTCCTGTTCGGGTCGTACTCGATCCGGCGCACCGTGCCCGTAACGCCGCGCATCAGACGCGCAAAGTCCACCATGCGGTACTTACGCTTGTGGCCGCCGCCGCGGTGCCACACCGTGATGCGGCCGTGGTTGTTGCGCCCGCCGCTCTTGGAGAGGCCCTTCGTCAGCGCCTTGAACGGCTTACCCTTCCAAAGGTGGTCGCGTGCGGTCGTGATGCGACCGCGTTGGCCGGGGCTCGTCGGCTTGTACACCTGCGGAACGGATGGAGGAGTGGAGGAGAGGGGGGGTTAGCGAAAGCAAAGGCGGAAGACGCGAAACGCCAGTCGACGCGCGATGGTCCAACCCTAAAAACGACGTTGAGCGTCAAAGCGCCGACACGATCGCGCGCGTTCGCCGGATCATCGACGACGCGCGTCGGCGTACCTTCATCGTCTTCACCGCCTCTTTCGCGTAGCCTCGAGCGTGCGCCATAGCCCAGGCGCTCGCGCGCTCCTGGCCGGGCAAACCGCGAGTGGTCCCCTCGGAACGCACGCCAGACACCGCGAAGCCCCCGAGCCTCCGAACGGAGACCGCGGAGGCGGCCGCGCCGGACGAGGCGTACGACACGCAGGAGGATCCTGACGGGATGCGCCGGATGGTTTTCATCGCCGACGCGAACGTCGACCGCGCCGACCCCGCCGACGCGATCGGCTCGACGCCGACCGCGGAAGAGGTTGCGGTGCGATGCTGCCGCCCGACGCTCAGACCCGGGCCCGAAGCGATAGAACCGGCCCTCGTCTCCACCGCGGTCGCGCGCGCCGGCGCGTCCGCGACGCGCGCGAGCGCTCGCCTGAGGATTCGCATCTCGAACACGCGCGGCGTCGACCGATCGGCGCGCGCGAAGTTCTGGCTGCGGCAGAGCAGGGCGCGGAACGTCACTACTGCGGTGGGTTAAAACTGATTCGCCTGCGGGGCACCGGGGCTGGCCAGAGTGGCAACTGCCTCGGCGAAAATCGTCGGCACCGAGCGACCAATTTTGGTAGGCACACCCCGACGCGCGCGAGATGGGGCTCGAGGCTGCCGCCGACGTGGTGGACCAGCAGCTCAGGCGCTTCGGCCTGCGCATGGACGCGGCGCGCTGTCCGCGCGAGCTCGAAGGACGCTGGAGGGTGGACAAAGCGAACAGCCAGACGCTGTGCCCGTTCGTCGTCGGCTTGGGCGTGCCACGAGTCGCGTGCCCAGCCATCAACTTGCTCGAGCGGACCACGGAGTTGACCATCCGGTGCACGTCTGACGACCGCGCGATCCGCATCGAAGACAAGACGGCGTTCTCGTCGCGGAACGTCACGGAAGTGACGTGCGACGGCGTGGAGACCGAGAAGGCGTCGAAGACTGGCCGCAAGCGGTTTTACCTGTCGGGCGCGACGGCGCCCGATTCGAAAACGTCCGTGGTGAAGTGCCGGCTGTTCCAGCGCGGCGAGGGGTGGGAAACCAGGCAGGAACGGCGCGCGATGGGCAAAAACAGACTGCGCGAGCGGAACGTGCTGGTGCGGCCGGGGGAGGAGGACGTGACAGTCGACAGGTTCTTCGACAGGGTCGAGGAGCAGAAGCCGTAGCGGCCGTGGCGGAAGGGACGCCGGAGCGCGGGGCCCGCGACGTCGTACGCGACGAGCGTCGCCGCAAAAACGACGAATATCGATGGTCGAAAATCGAAAGGCAGACTCGTCATCGTCGCGCCGCGCGCGTCGCCGCGAGTCTCGAATCTCTACCCCCTCTCCAGCAACAGCACGGCTTCGCAGTGCGGCGTGTGCGGGAACAGGTCCACGGCCATCGCTTTGACCGGCCGGAACGGTGCGCCCCCCGAGTCCCCCCTCGGGCCCTGCGGCGTGCACAGTTCCGCGCAGTTCGCCGCCATGCTCTCGGGGTTGCACGAGACGTACACCAGTCGCCGCAGCCGCGTCTCCGAGCGCAGCGCGCGCAAAACGTTTTTGTGCAGACCCGCGCGCGGCGGGTCCACCACCGCCACGACGTCGTCATACGCGTACTCGCGAGACGCTTCCTGCGCGCATTCCGAGGGAGGCGCGGCACCGCCCGCGGCCGCAGCCGCGGGCGCGCGGTCCTCGGCGTCGGCCCGTCCCGCGTCCCGTTCCGCGGGGCTCTGGTCCTCCTCACCTCCGCTTTCCTCGGCGTCCGCCGCCGCCGGCGCGACTTGCGGCATCGCGATGGGCGGCGCTGGCTTGACGTCGGGCGCGTGTTCGTTCAGAATCTCGGGCAACTTGAGCTCGGCGCGCCCCGCGACCCACTCGCAGTTGGTCACACCGTTGAGCGCCGCGTTTTTCTTCGCGTCCTCGATGGCCGCCTCCACGATGTCCACGCCCACCACCTTCTTCGCGCGCGCCGCCATGATCAAGCCGATGGTGCCGGTGCCGCAGCACACGTCCAGGAGCAGCGACGCACGCGTCGGGCTCGCCCACTCGCTCGCCAGGCGGTACAGCGCCTCCGCGGCGCAGGTGTTCACCTGGAAAAACGCGCTCGCCGAGAGCGTGAACCGCAAACCGCAGAGCGACTCGTGGATCACGCACGCGCCCGGCGCCGCGCGCGCGCCCGTGCGCAGGTCCAGCAGCGGCGCGTCCGCGGGGGCGGCGTTTGCGCACCCCTCGTGCGTCTGCGCCAGCGCGTGCGTCACCCGAAACGCGCGCGGCTCTTTCGCCGCCGCGGCGGCGAGCGCTTCGGCGAGGCGCGCGCACGCGTCCCGCGCCTTCGCGGGGTCGTGCCCTGCGGGAGACACCTGCACGACCACCATCACCTCCGCGTCCGGAGAAGCGCGCGGGTACGGTAAACCAGACTCTTCGGGTTCGGGTTCGGGTTCGGTTTGGGTCTCAGACTTTTCCGCCGTCTCGCGCGAAACGGACGTCTCGACGTCTCGGACTTCTCCAGCCGCGCCGGCGGGGACGCCGCTCCGCTTCCACGCCGCCCACTCGCCTGTTTCCGGCGCCATGCCCCCCTCGCGCACGACCAGCAGCCTCCAGAACCCCGTCCCCCGGCGCTTGTCCCAGACCGGCAGACCGCCGTGGAGCGCGGCGTCTCCGCGCAGAAACGCCTGCGCGGCGGCGGCGAGCTTTTTGGCCGCCGGCGAGATGTGCCGGCACGCCTCGGCGCTCGCCACCGCCGTGACGCCCTCTTTGAACAGCCCGACGTTGAACCCGACGGTGGGCGCGCCGTCCGCGTCCGGGCCGATGGTGAACTCCGACTTATTCCGGTACCCCTCGAGCACGGGCGAGCGCACGATGCCCTCCACCGGCGCGGCGAGCTTCCCGCGCCGATTCGCCTCGCCCAGCCACGCCGGCCACCGCCACGTCCCGCCGGCGCCCTGCTTCTTGAGCCGCTTGCAGTTCTTGGCGGTCTGCCGGGTCAGGTTGCGCAGAGCCTCCTCCACCTTCGCGCGCTTCGCGGCGAGCTGCTCGGCGTACGGCGTCGCCCAGAGAGGGCACACCGCGTCCCGGACGTCCCGGCGCGCGCCGCGGTCCGCGGCGGCGACGATGAGCTCCTCGCGCGTCCGCCCGCGCGCGTCCGTGTGCGACGAAGGGGCGCTCTTGTCGCGCGGCTTTTTGTTCAGCGCCTCGTGCGTGGTGATCCGGCGGCCGCCCAGCACGCACCCCTCGAGCGTCTTCGTGGCGTGCAGTCTGTCCTCCAAGAATCCGAACGTGATGAACCCGTACGGCCACTGCTTCTTCTTCTTGCAGCTCGAGCGCGCCACCACGAGCGTGTCCAGCCAATTGCGGAAATCCCTCTCGTCCCAGGTTTTGGGCAAACCGCGGATCATCGCGGTGCCGCCGCCGGCGCCCGCGCCCGCGCCGGCCGCGGCGGAGGGCGCGGCCGCGGCGGAGGGCGCCGAGGCGGGCTCGGAACGAGCCGACGGAGCATCCGCGGGCGCTTGCGCCTCGGCGGGGGCCGAAGGTGTGCTGTCGGGAGCGGGGACGTCGGGCGTGGACGTCGATGGCGCAGCGGCGGCGGCGGCGGGCACGTTCGCCTCCTCGACGCGGAGACGCTGCGCCTTCTCCGGCTCAGCCTCGGTCTCGGCGGGGCGCTTCGCCGCGCCCCGCGGCGACCGTCGCGTGACCGGCATCGAGCTCGAGCGGCGACGTGCTTCGTCGCGCTCGACGCGGTGGACGTTGTGTCGGTCGCGAGCGCGCGCGGCGCTGTCGAAAGACGCGCGTTTCTCGGCCGTCCCGAGAATCCTTCGTTAAAAAAATAACGCGGGACCTTTCCGACCCGCGGTCCGCGTGCCGAGGCGACGTACGCGTTCACCGATGCACGCGTTCCTCGCGTTCCTCGCTTCCCTTCGCGTAAACACGCGCGTTCGCGCCATCACACTAAGCTCCCCGCGCCCGCGCCAGCCAGCGCGTCGTGCAGTTTGCGCCAAACCGCGTAGTTTTCGTCGTGCGTCGCCGCCGCGTCCGCGTCCGGCGCGAACGCCTCGCCTCCGTCTCCGCCGCGCGGGAAGTACCCGGCGGGCGGCGCCGCTCTCCCCCCCTCCCCCTCCGCGCCCGCGGGCGGCCCCCAGAGCCCCAGGCGCTCGAACGCGCCTGCCGCGCAGCCCCTCGCGGCGACCGTCGAGGCGTCCGGCAGCGGCGCCAGCGGCCGCCGCGTGGCGTCTGCGAGGATCTGCGTCCACAGCGGCGAGTTGGCGCCTCCGCCCAAGAAGGGCATCGGCTCGCTTTCGTCGAGCGGCGGCGCCAGCGCGTCGGCGAGCGCGCGGTAGTTGTAGGCGACGCCCTCCAGGACGGCGCGGCACATGTGGGCCTTGGTGGTGGCAGGCGAGAGGTTCACGAAACACCCGCGCGCGGTGGCGTCCGTGAACGGCGAGCGCTCGCCGTTGAGGTGCGGCAGGAACAAAACGCCCTCGCTTCCCGGCGGCGCCGCCGCCGCCGCCGCGTCGAACGCCTTCGGCGAGGGTTCCGCGCCGTCGGCGAAGAGCGCGCGCCGCGCCCACTCCACGTTCCCGCCGGCGGTCACCATCGACGCCGCCACGATCTCCAGTTTCGGGTCGGGGTGAAGCAGCGTGAACGTCGTCGAGAGCGGGTTTTGTTTGATTTCCGACCCGTTCGTCGTCGACGTCGACGTCGTCGAGGACGCCGCTTCCCCGTTCGCGAAATCGGCCCCGCCGCGCGCGCGCGCGCGCGCAATCCACCCGGACGTGCCGCAGTACGCGTACCCCGCGCCTCCGTCGGCGCCGACGCCCACCGCGCCGACGGTGGTGCTCGCCAAGTCGCCCACGCCGTGGAACACGGGCACGCGCACGAGGTTTTTCGGTACCTGCAGCGTATCGGCGGTTTCCGGCGCGATCGCCCCCAGCGGCGGAGGCGCGAATCCGATAGTCAGCTTCGGGAGTAAAACGGGGTGAATCCCGGGGAAGCCGCCGCACGTCTCGGTCGCCCAGCGCGCGTCCACGGAGGGAGGGCCCGTCGCGAGGAGGCCGGTGGTGGACGCCGTCGTCGGGTCGCACGCCGCGGCCGAGCGGTCGCCGCCGCACAGCGCGTACGCCAGGAAGCTGTGCGCGCCGAGCAACAGCGTCTCCGCCTCGGCGAGCGTCTCCGCGTCGTGGCGCGCGAGCCACAGCCACTTGCACAGGCACGCCGCCGCGCCCTTGAAGTTGGAGAGCGGAAACGCGTCTTCGTCGGAACGAAGTCGTCTCCGGATGCGCTCCGCCTCCTCCACCGCGCGCACGTCCGAGTACAGCAGGCACGGCCGCAGGCTCGCGCCCGCGCGCGCCAGCACGACGTTCTGCATCTGGCCGCTCAAAGCGACGCCCGCCGGCTTCGCGTCGCCGTGCGGCGAGAGCACGTCGCGAGCGGCGCGCGCGAACGCCTCGAGCCAATCGTTCGGGTCCTGCTCCATCGCGCCGGACAGACCCGAGTCGCCGCGCGTCGTGCCGCGCGCGTACGCGCGCTCGGAGACGCCCAGCGCCGTACCGTCGGGCGCGAGGAGCGCGGCTTTCAGCGCGGTCGTGCCCACGTCCACGCTCAGGACGCACTCGCGCACGTCGTACGCGCTGAGGCTCGCCGCGTAATCGCGCGTCGCGGATGCACAGAGGAAGGCGCGGGTCCCCGCGCGGCCCGGCACTGGTGGTCGCGGCCGAGGACACGTCCGTCGGGAAGCGACTGCGACCGCAGCGACGCATGACGACATCGGGGCGCGAGGTGGACTTGGTCCGGCACCCCGCGTCTGCCGCGCGTGTGTGAGTGTCGTGCCCGAACTCGGCACCTCCGACGAAACACGTCCTGTGAAAAGGTTTTCTGTGTTTCGCGGGCCCACGGACGACGGGCGATAGCATCCCAGGCTATCCACAAAACCCATACGTGTTTCGAGCTCGTTTGCAGTGCGCTTCCGCGTCCAGCGTGGAAATTTTGGGCCACAAGCGAGCACTTTTTTCGAGTCGATCGCAATCTTTTTGGTTTTCTGAGTCGTGAACGGTCTTTTTGAAATCAACCAAGCCGCCGCACGCACACTTCCCAACGGACGCGGCGGCTGCACCATGGCGTCCTTCGCTGCTACCCAAGCGGTGCCTTTCGCGCCGTCTGTGCTGAGACGCGCTCGCTCGGCCGGCAAGCCGCGCGTGGCGCGCGCTGTCCGTGCCATGGCCACGCCCAAGACTGGTGCGTCGCGACGCCGATCTTATTTTTTTCTGCGGGGGCCTCGAACCGGCGCGTGAAGCGCGTGGAGCGCCCGGCCGAGGCCCGAACGCGTCCCCTCGCGCCTGGGTGAAGTCGGCGATCTGGATTTCACGACGTGCGCGCGCCAGCGCCGCCTCGACGCACGCCGCCGCCCACTCCCTTCGCCACACTCGACGGATCGACCGCCCCGCGGCCGCGTTTTCGCACGCGCTCGAAGCGACGTTCGCGACCGCGCGCGCGCCCTCGCCGCGGTCTCACCTCGTCCCCGTCCCCTCCTTCTCGACGACCGCAGGCGAACCCGTCGTCGACGGCTACACCACGATGTTCCCGGCTCCCCCCGTGGACCGCCGCGCGGGCGTCATCATGCACCCGACCTCGCTGCCCGGCTCGTACGGCATCGGCGACCTGGGCGCGGAGGCGTACGCGTTCGTGGACTGGCTCGCCGAGGCGAAGATGCAGATCTGGCAGGTGCTCCCGCTGGTGCCCCCCGGCCGCCCCATTCCCGGCATCCGCGAGGACTACTGGTCGCCCTACTCCGGCCGCGACGCGCACTGCGGGAACACGCTCATGATTTCCCTTCCGGAGCTGGTGAAGGACGGCCTGCTGGAGTCCGCCGAGCTCCCGCATCCGTACAACGTGCGAGGAGACGTCGACTTCAACGCGGTGGCGCGGACGAACGAGCCCGTCATCGCGAAAGCCGCGAACAACTTGTTGGCGCTTCCCGACTCGCACGATCTCAAGGCCGCGTACCTGGCGTGGCGCGCGCGCCCCGAGATCGAGACGTGGCTCAAGGAGGCGGCGCTCTTCGACGCCATCTGCAAGACCCCCGAGCTGCTCGGGAAGGACTGGTGGGACTGGCCGACGGAGCTGCGCACGCGCGACGCCGCGGCGCTCGAGGCGAAGCGCGCATCGTCCACCGCGTCCATCGACGAGTTCTGCGCCACGCAGTTCCTGTTCGACAAGCAGTGGCTCGCGATCAAGGCGTACGCGAACGGAAAGGGCGTCGCGCTCGTGGGTGACATGCCCATCTACGTCGGCGGGCACTCCGCCGACGTCTGGGCCAACCAGTCTCTGTTCCTGCTCGATGGCGACTGCAAGCCGAGCGCGGTGGCGGGCGTCCCCCCCGACGCCTTCTCCGAGGACGGCCAGCTGTGGGGCAACCCCCTGTACGACTGGCCCGCGCACGACGCGGAGGGCTACCGCTGGTGGGCCGGCCGCCTGGGCCGCGCGCTGGAGCTGCACGACGAGGTGCGCATCGACCACTTCCGCGCCTTCGCGGCGTACTACTCGGTGCCCGCCGACGCCAAAACCGCCAAGACGGGCTCGTGGATGGTCGGCCCCGGCGAGTCCTTCTTCAAGGGCATCGAGAAGGCGGTGGGCGGCGCGCCCATCGTCGCGGAGGACCTCGGCGTGATCACCGAGGACGTCGTGGCGCTGCGCGAGGGGATCGACGCGCCGGGGATGGTGGTGCTCCAATTCGCCTGGGGCGACGACGAGCGCTCGCCGCATCTGCTGCACAACCACTACGAGAACTCGTTCTGCTACCCCGGCACGCACGACAACGAGACCAGCCAGGGCTGGTACGAGAACCAGGACGAGAAAACCAAGCTCAAGCTCGCCAACTACGCCGGCATCTCCGACGCCGAGGGCGCCGCGTGGGGCTTCATCCGCATGGGCATGTCCTCCGTCAGCAAGGCGTGCGTGTTCACCATGCAGGACGTCATGGGTCTCGGCAACGAGGCGCGCATGAACACGCCGGGCATCGCGGACGGTAACTGGGCCTGGCGCGTCGGCGCGCCCGGGGTGTTTGCCAGCGCCACCGGCGAGGCGAAGCGCCTCGCGGCGCTCGCCGAGAGGGACCAGCGCGTCGCCAGCACGGGGCCGCAGGCGCCGCTCAAGAAGGCGGAGGCGGCGGCCGAGCCAGCTGCGCCCGAGCCCGCGCCCGCGGCGCCCGCGGCGGAGGCGGCGGCGCCTGCGGAGAAGAAAAAGTTCCTCGGCATCTTCTGAGCGTTCCACGAGGAAGAGCCTGAGGCAAGGAGGACGTCTCACCGTTCGAGCGAGACGGGGATGACGGTCGCGACGCACGCGAGGCGAGCGGTACAGTTATTGCAACGAACAAGCCATTTTTTATAAAAACACGACCGTCTCGACACCCCGGAACGCGGAACCCACCAAAACTTTTCTCGTCTTCATCTGCGCAGCTGGAGCAGCACTGCGCCCCGCGCGCCGGTCGTTGGCGGCGCACTTCCCCCGGGCCTTCCCGCAACCGCGCCGACCTCGTAGGTCTCCCCGCGCCATGGTACGCGCGCGATTCGACCCGAACCCAGCCGCGTCTGCCTCCCTCGGCCTCCGCGTTCCGCCCGCGAATCTGACACTCTCGATCCCCCGACCGTCGCCTCCCTCTCCACGCGCGCAGGGGAACAGCTCCACGAAGCTGGAGAAGGCCATCGACGGTCAGATCCCCAACGGCGAGCGGTACTACGGCCTCGAGAACTTCGGCAACACGTGCTACGCCAACTCCGTGCTGCAGGCGCTGTACTTCTGCAAACCGTTTAGAGAAGGGCTTTTGGATTACTACGAGCGCCTTCCTGACACCCACGAGGAGAACCTGCTGACGTGCCTGGGCGAGCTGTTCTTCGAGATCTCGTCGCAGAAGAAGCGCACGGGCGTGTACTCCCCGAAGCGGTTCATCTCGAGGCTCAAGCGCGACAACGAGCTGTTCCGCTCGTTCATGCACCAAGACGCGCACGAGTTTTTCAACTACACCCTCAACGAGTGCTGCGAGATCTTGGAGCGCGAGGCGCGCGCAGCGCGGGACCGCGCGGCGGACCCGGCCGGCGACGACGCCGAACACCGCGCGCCCATCACGACGTGGATCCACGAGATTTTCCAGGGGCACCTCACGAACGAGACGGAGTGTTTGTGGTGCGAGAACGTGACGCGTCGCGACGAGGCGTTTCTGGATCTGAGCCTGGACGTCGAGCAAAACGCCAGCGTCAGCGCGTGCCTGC
>MDSV01167605.1_pt1 | contig 13531 bp, 11 predicted proteins | sample 810851 | NCBI WGS metagenome assembly MDSV01 (sample SAMN05326640, study PRJNA326480) | marine metagenome | isolation source: seawater | place: Atlantic Ocean: North East | collected 2012 | reverse complement strand
TGCAGTGGGTACAGAGGAGTTCCAAAAAAATAAACCTAACAACTTGCAAAATAAGTTTATAGAGGAACTTTTAGAATTTAAAGGTGTTGAGTTAATTCTTCTATCTAAAAACTTTTTGTCAGTAAAAAAAACAGAAAAAGTATCGTGGAGCGAACTTAAGCCAATGGTTATTTCGCATTTAAATCATTATTTTGCAAATAATAATGAACCAATCTTAAAAGAGAGTAACAGATCTGAAGAAAAAGTTAAAAATAATGATGATACAGTTAAAAAAATTATAGATGTATTAGATACAAAAATAAGACCTGCCGTAGCTAGAGATGGAGGGGATATCAAATTCAAGTCTTTTGAAAATGGTATTGTGAAAGTAGAATTACAAGGTAGTTGCTCTGGATGTCCTAGTTCATTAATGACATTAAAACAAGGTGTTCAAAATCTTCTAAAGCACTATGTAAAGGAAGTGAATTCAGTTGAGGCAAATTAAATTATGAAAAAAAAATTAAGTTATAGAGATAAATTATTAGAGTTAGCTTATATTTATAACGTCAAAGAAATACAAGATTATACAAGAAGAAGAAAAAACTTAACAACAGGGCAAATTGAATTAATACTTAAAAAGAACAAAATTATAATTCCAAAAGATTTTAAAACAAGTTTCTTTAAAGAAAATTTCACAAAACCAATATCTAAATTCAAGACTAACATAATTGAATTTAAAGAGGAGAAAATTAAAGATAAGAACAAAATTCTAAGACGGGTAGAAAATTATAAATATGATACTGCTAGAAAAGTAAATCATGGTCTAAATAATTTATGGAAGAGCGCAGGAGCTGCTGGTCTAAACTTTTTAAATATCTTACCAAAGCTAGGGCTAACAGTTGGAAAATTTTTCAGTAAGTTATTTACTGACGTATTCAATTCTATTTACAATCAACAAATAGACCAGAAAAGCGCTAGAAAAGTAATAATTGGATTTTGTGCATTAGCAAGTATTACAACAGCGATTGCAGTAGGGATCAATACTTTTAAAACTTCTGACTCATTTGAAAAAAAGGTTGAATTAAAAAAACCAGAAATAAAAGTTAAAAAAGAAGAAAAAAAACCAGAAATAAAATTAAATAAAGAAGTAAAGAAACCAGAAAAAAAATTGAAAAAAGAGGTAAAAAAACCTGAATTAAAGGTTAAAAGAAATAATGTTGCAGAAGTTATATTACCTGACTTAAATTTAAAAACAGAAACAGTTATTCAACTTTTCAAAGATGTTGATTACGACTTAAGAAAAGTAAGAAATGAAAAGTTAGTAAAACCAATTTACTTCACCCAATTTCCGAGAGATTTGGATAATTTACAAAGCGTGCAGTTAAAAAAAGAAACTTTTATCAAAATAGTGCTACCTTTAATCGTCGCTGAGAACGAAAAAATACTAGATGATAGAGAAAAATTAAAAGTGTTATTAGAAAAAAAATTTACATCTGATTTGGAAAAACAGTGGTTAAGACAAAAGCTACTTGAATATAAAGTTAAAAAAGGAAATGTAGGAGAATTGATAATTAGAATGGATTTTGTGCCTGCTTCAATCGCCCTAGCACAAGCAGCAAAAGAAAGTGGTTGGGGAACATCAAGATTTGCTTTGGAAGGTAACGCTATTTTTGGTCAATGGACTTGGGATGGTCAAGGGATAGCGCCACTTAAAAGAGATGGTGGTAAAAATCATAAGATTTTAAAATTTCCAATTTTGCGCGCTTCTGTAAAAGCATATAAAAATAATTTAAATACTCATAAAAGTTATTCTAAATTTAGAGAAAAAAGGAAATCTTTAAGAGATAAAAATAAAAAAATTTCAGGATTACAATTAACAGATACTCTTAAAAATTATGCCCAAACTGGATCTGAGTACACAAAAATTTTAAATCAAATTATAAAACAAAATAGATTATCTGATTTTGAACTTGTAAGATTAGTAAACTCTGTTAAGCAAGTAGAATTAAATTCATAAATTATTTCTCGCTAATTACGAACTGAATACCTAACCATCTCCAATAGTTATTATTTTCTTTCAAAGAACAATTTATTCTTCCTCTTTCTCCAATAAATTTTTCTGTAATAGATATTTCTAACAAATTACTATCAGTAAATAAGATTTTCGAATTTCTCCATTTATTCCCTTCGTTAGAGAAACAATTAATTTGTTTTAAATTTTCTATATTTTCTTCAAATTCGATCCTAATCTTTGGCGGATTTTCCGATTGAAGCAAATATCTTTCCTGGGGAGAAATATTTTTATATTTCAAAGGCAAAGTTTTCATTAAAGTTTTAAATCTTTTCAATTCACCGTACTTCTCATTGATTGGAAATCTAGGTAATTCCCAAAGATCCTTCGTTTCATCAATTACTCCTGAATGTTGCCCAAATGCGTATTTAAATCCTAAGTCTTTTATTATTTTTTTAAATGTTATGCTGTATTCGCCAAATGGATACGAAAAAAACTCAGAATTTTTTCCAAGTTTTTCCTCAAAAATTTTGATTGACTTTAAAATATCACTTTTAATTACTTGGGGACTTTCATCTACAAGATATTCATGAGAGTGACTATGATTACCTATTTCAACAAATTCATAGCTATAAAGTTCGCGTATTTGATTCCAAGACATGTAATTAAATGAACCAACCTCCCTAGTGTTTACAAATAAAATAAATGGTATTTTCTTTTCCTTTAAAATTGGCCACGCATTATTATAAAATGATAATAGACCATCATCTACTGTAAACAAAATTTTTCTTTGGGATTTATCTTTTGAAAGACTCTTTTCAAAATTTTTTGGATGTATGAAGTTTATCTTTTCACTCTCTATAATTTTCAGTTGTTTTTTAAAAATATTTAGTTGAATATTAGTAGAGGGATATTTGTTCTCGTTAAATCTATGATACATGATTGATATTAATCCGTAGTCATCAAAATTATTTGTATTTTGAGCAAATAACTTTAATTGATTTGGTGCAAAAGCTATTATAAAAATATAAATGATCAAAAATTTTTTAATTATAAATTGCATTGGCAAAGATGATAAATTAGGTTTAAGAATAAATAAAGATTTTTTTATTGAAAATTTTACAAATAAAAAAAATAATGATCAATTGACAACTCAAATACTAAAATTTTTAAACTCACATGACGTAAGATTAGATAAAAATTTTAGCGTTATAGTCAATCAAGGTCCAGGAAGCTTTTCAGGAATAAGAATTGCATTAGCCATAGCAAAAGGTCTAGAAATTTCAAAAGGTGTACAAATATATGGGTTCAAAAACGACGATTTAAAGCAATTTAATCAAGAAAATATTGAAAAATTGTTAAATAAAAAATTAACTGAAAAAAAATTGATTAAGCCTGTCTATTTAAGTTAGATTAGTTTTATGAGTATAATTGAGGATAAGTGTAAACAGAAAGGCGTTCGTTTAACGGACCAAAGAAAAGTAATAGCTAAAATTCTTTCTGAGTCAAAAGAGGTATATGGCTCCAAAGATCATCCTGATGTTGATGAGTTGCACAAGAGGGTAACAGCTATAGATGATAAAATAAGCATCGCGACAGTTTATAGAACAGTAAAACTTTTTGAAGAGGCTGGTATTCTTATTAAACACGATTTTAAAGCTGGAAAAGCGCGTTACGAAATAAACGATGATCATAATCATTTAATAGATATTAACAGCGGTGAAATTGTAGAGTTTGTAGACAAAGATATCGAAGAGTTACAAAAAAAAATTGCTAAAAAGTTAGGTTACAATCTTGTTGATCATAAATTAGAATTATACGGATCTAAAATAAAAAAATAAATTGGAAAAAAAAATATTCATAAAAACTTTTGGCTGTCAGATGAATGAATACGATACAAATCGTATCTATGACTTAGTGGGACAAATCGATTACAAAAAAACATCAAATTTAGATGAGGCTGACTGTTATATTTTAAACACATGCCATATAAGAGAAAAAGCAACAGATAAAGTTTACCATGACGTAGGACGTGTTAAAAAAAATTTTAGAAACAAAAAAAAACCAATCATAATTGTATCAGGATGTGTTGCCCAGGCGGAGGGAGAAATTTTATTAAAAAGAGAAAAATATATCGATGCTGTTATAGGGCCACAATCTTATCAACACTTAAACAATATAATTCTGAATCTAGAAAAAAAAATATCAAAAAAAATTAATTCAACCGATTTCGAGACTAATGAAAAATTTGATACTTTAAACTCTATAAAGAATTCGTCTAACAAAATTTCATCTTTTTTAACTATTCAAGAGGGTTGTGATAAATTCTGTAAGTTTTGCGTTGTTCCTTACACGAGGGGTGCTGAACATTCTAGATCAAGTCTAGAAATATCTAATGAATGTAAAAATTTGGTTAGTAATGGTGCTAGAGAAATTACTTTAATTGGTCAAAATGTAAACGCTTATAATTATGAGAATAAAAAACTGTCTGATTTAATTAAAGAAATTTCTACAATAGAGAACTTGAAAAGAATAAGGTATACCACTTCTCATCCTAGAGATTTTACTAACGATTTGATAGAGGCCCATGGAGAAGTTGAAAATTTAATGCCATTAATACATCTTCCAGTACAAACCGGTTCAAATAAGATTTTAAAGCTGATGAATAGAAAACATACGATTGAAGAATATTTAAATATTATTAAAAAATTGAAGGAAATAAATCCGACAATAAAATTTTCAAGCGATTTTATAATCGGCTATCCAGGTGAAAGCGAAAATGATTTTAACGAAACAATTAATTTACTTAAAGAAGTTCAATTTATTAATTGTTATTCATTTATATATAGCCCAAGACCGGGAACGCCAGCTGCTACAATGAAAAGAGTTGATATCAATATTGCTAAAGAGAGATTAACTGTTTTTCAAAAAAATGCTGAAAAAATAAAATTAAACTTCAGAAAGGGTCTTCTTAATAAAAACTCGCTAGTTTTATTCGAAAATAATATAAAAGGTAGAAGAGAATTTTTCGGAAAAGATGAATTCTCTAATTCTGTTATTGTTAAATCGGATAAAGACATAAAAGGTAAAATAGAAAATGTAAAAATTATTGGAGGAAATAAAAAATCCTTATACGGAGAAATAAACAAAAAACTTAACAAAGAGTATTGTGCAGCATAATTATGTCAGAGATAAGTAAATTAGATCAAAATCTTTTAATAAAAAAAATTGATAATGAGACGGTAAATATACAGATAACTGATAATCAAATGCTTATGAGTATTGTAGGGCAATTTGATCAGAATTTAAAAGAGCTTTCAAAATTAACAAAAACAAACATATTTTTTAGAGGGAATTCAATAACTTGCAAAGGCAATGGTGAAAAAATAGAAGTTTTTTGCGAGGCTATAAAATTTCTAATTAGTAAGTATTTTTTGACAAAGATTATTGAAAAAGAAGATATAATGTCTGCTGTGAAAAAAAATACAGATTTTGAAATATCAAATGTAAAATCCTTCAAGCAATTAATAAAAACTCCAAGAAAATCTGTAATCGCAAGATCTGATAAACAATCTGATTATATTAAAGCTTTGAAAGAAAATGATATTGTTTTATCTTTAGGTCCTGCTGGAACAGGTAAAAGTTTTCTTGCAGTATCAGTAGCAGTTACATTGTTGATAGAAAAAAAAATTGAAAGAGTCATCTTGTCAAGACCAGCGGTAGAGGCGGGCGAAAAACTTGGTTTTTTACCCGGAGACATGAAAGAGAAAGTAGATCCATACTTAAGACCTTTATACGATGCTTTATACGAACTTTTTGGCGCTGATAAAATTGATAAAAAAATAGAGTCAGGAGAAATTGAGATTGCGCCATTAGCATTCATGAGAGGAAGAACGCTTAAGAATTGTTTTGCAATACTTGATGAAGCACAAAATGCAACTGAAACTCAAATTAAAATGTTTTTAACAAGAATAGGTGAAAATTCAAAACTAGTTGTAAATGGAGACCCATCTCAAATCGATTTGATTAATAAATCAAACTCAGGGCTTATTAAATCTAGAGATATTTTAAAAAATTTAAAAGAGATAAAAATAATAGAATTTGATCATACAGATGTCGTGAGACATCCGCTAGTTTCTAAAATTATTAGGGCTTATCAAAATAAAAGCGCTGATGATCAAAATTAATGTATTATTAAATAATTCTGCTTGGAAAAATTATCTAAAAAATCCCAATATTTATTTAGAAAAAAAACTTAAAATTTTTAATTTAAAAAATAAAATGTATAAAAAAAAATTTTTTTTTTGTACTCTTTTATTATCAGGTGATTTGGAGATAAAGAAATTGAATAAAAAATTTAGAAAAAAAAATAGATCAACAGATGTTCTATCTTTTCCATTTTATAACAAGAATGATCTCAAAAAAAAACTAAATAACGATAAAGAAATTTATTTAGGAGATATAATTATAAACTTAAATAAAATTAAATTCAAAAAAGAAATCAAAAATTTTAGAAATGAATTTAACAAATTATGGGTACATGGGTTAGTGCATTTATTTGGCTACGATCATAAAAAAGATAAAGATTTTAAAAATATGTTAAGGATTGAAAAAAAATTTCTTTCATATTTAAGTTAATGATAGAAAAATATCTAAATAATCGACTTTTAAGTTTATTTTTTGTGCCCTTCCTTTTAGGTTGTTTTTCGGCGCTTTCTTTTGAACCTTTCAACTTAACAATTATAAATTTCTTTGTGTTTCCTATGTTCTTCTATTTAGTTTTTTACATAAAAAAAAAATCAAAGAGTATTTACAGAAAAAAACCTTTCAAAAAACACCTTTTCATATGTGGTACTTTTTTTGGATTTGGTTTTTATTTAGCTGCAATACATTGGATCACTTACTCGTTAACCTTTGATGAAAGTTTTAAGTTTCTCATTCCTTTTGGTTTGATATTGATTCCATTATTTCTGAGTCTTTTCATTTCTATTACAATTTTAATGATCGGGCCATTTCTCAATTTAAACTTTTCTTCAATTTGTCTTTTTTCTGGCAGTTTAGCTTTTTCTGATTATTTGAGATCTAAAATCTTAACTGGTTTTCCTTGGAATCTATGGGCTTATAGCTTTTCATGGGCAAATGAAATTATACAAATAGTTAATAAAATCGGTTTATTTGCTTTCAATTTAATTACAATTACAATCTTCTTATTACCTATAATCTTCTTGTTTAAAATAAATTTAAGGAAAAAGATATTTTCAGTTTTAATTACGCTATTATTTTTTTTATCTCTATATCTATATGGAAGTCATTCTATAAATCGAAATCAGAATTACCTAAGTAGTATCAGTGAAAAATATTTCATAAAAGTGATATCTCCCAGTTTTGATCTTAAATATGGACTTTCAAATGAAGAGATAAAGTTGCGATTACAAAAATTAATTAAATATAGTAGTCCTGAAAAAAACTTGAAGACGCTTTTTATATGTCCTGAGGGAGTTTTTTCCGGTTATGATTATAACGATATGATAAAATTTAAAAGTTTATTTAAAAAAGATTTCAACAAAAATCATTTTATTTTATTAGGATTGAATACTTATGATGAAGAAAAAAATGGACATTATAATAGCCTTATAATCGTAAATAATCAGTTTGAAATTATTCAGGATTATAGAAAACAAAAACTTGTTCCATTTGGAGAATTTTTACCAATGAATAGTTTTTTAAATAAATTTGGATTAAAAAAAATTACTGAGGGACACGGCTCATTTTTAAAAGGTAATAAATCTGGAAATTTAAAATTAGAAAATTTAAATATTTTACCTCTTATTTGTTATGAGATTATCTTCACCGAACTTATACAGCAGTCGTCTTCGAATTCTAATTTAATAATTAATATTTCAGAGGATGGATGGTTTGGAGCCTCAATAGGCCCTAAGCAACATTTTGTTAAGGGAATTTTTAGAGCAATAGAACATAATACTTATTTTATCAGGTCAGCTAACAAAGGGATTACAGCTATTGTAAATAACAAAGGAGAAATAGAAAAGAAACTCAATCCTTCTGAAGTTGGTTATATTAGTCAAGAGATCCCATTAATAAAAACAAATAAAAAAAATAAAAATGATTTGATCTTTTTTATACTTTTATTTACATATGTTTTACTTTTTAAATTTAATAGAAAAAAAAATGAGTAAAAATAATTATTTGTTTACAAGTGAGTCTGTTTCAGAAGGTCATCCTGACAAAGTATGCGATAGAATTTCTGATATGGTTGTCGATACTTATATATCAAAAGATCCATTCTCAAGAGTAGCATGTGAAACTCTTACGACTACTAATAAAGTTGTCCTTGCTGGAGAAACAAGAGGTCCAAAAATTAAAAAAGAAGATTTAATAACTAAAGTAAGAGACTGCATCAAAGATATTGGCTATGATCAAGACGGATTTAGTTGGAAAAACGTTGATATAGAAACCTATTTACATGAACAATCTTCTGATATTGCAATGGGAGTTGATTCAAAGGACAATAAAGATGAGGGAGCCGGCGACCAGGGAATAATGTTTGGTTATGCTTGTAAAGAGACAGATGAATTAATGCCAGCACCAATAGATTATTCACATAAAATTTTAAGACTTATGGCATCTGATAGAAAAAAAGGACTGCTAAAAGGTATTGAACCTGACTCAAAAAGCCAGGTTACAATGTTATATGAAAATGAAAAACCTAAAAAGGTTACTTCTGTAGTTATATCTACTCAACACTCAAGTAATTTGAATCAAGAACAAGTTAGAAGTTTAGTAGTTCCATATATTAAAAAGGCAATTCCAGAAAGTTTTTTAGAAAACGTAAATCCTAAAGAAATTTATATAAATCCAACTGGCCAATTTATTATTGGTGGTCCAGATGGTGATACAGGCTTAACAGGTAGAAAAATAATTGTAGATACTTATGGTGGTGCTGCTCCGCATGGAGGGGGTGCTTTTTCAGGAAAGGATCCAACTAAAGTTGATAGATCTGCAGCCTATGCAGCTAGATACTTAGCAAAGAATATTGTCTCATCTGGAGCTTCAGACAAATGTCTCATTCAACTAGCCTACGCAATTGGCGTATCCAAGCCTTTATCAATTTTCATAAAATTAGGAATTGGCGATGAAAACAAAGTTGAAAAAATAAATAAAATTATAAATGAAAATTTTGATTTATCGCCGCGAGGTATTAGAGAAATGTTAAAATTGAATAATCCAATTTACGAGGTTACTTCCGCGTATGGACATTTCGGAAGAAAACCTAATGATAATGGTGAATTTTCATGGGAAAAAACTGACAAAGCTGATTTATTTAAATTGTAATCTTGAAAAAACCTTATTTTTCTTTTAAAAGAATATAAATTATTAAACTTTCAAAATGGGCAGCTGCCCATTTTTTTTTAGGAGCAGTAAAAATGTTAAATAGAGGACTAGATAAACTCGAGCTTTTAAGAATAGTTGAAGCTGTAGCTAATGAAAAATCTATAGATAAAGAACTTGTTATTAGCTCTATGGAGAGCGCTATTCAAAAAGCTGCGTTAACAAAGTTTGGAAATGACAATAACATAGAGGTGATTATTGATAGAGAGAGTGGTGAAATTAAAATTCAAAAAGTACTTGATGTTGTTGAGAAAGTAGAAGATCCAGCAAGAGAGATAGATATAAGTCAAGCACTAAAAGTAAATAAGAAAAAAGACCCGCTTAAAGTTGGAGATAAAATTTATGAGGAACTACCTCAAATAGATTTTGGACGTATCGCGGCCCAAAGTGCTAAGCAAGTGATAAGTAGCAGGGTAAGGGAAGCAGAAAAGAACAGACAATATGATGACTTCTTTGATAAGCAAGGTCAAATTCTCAGCGGGATAATAAAAAGATTAGAATATGGAAATGTAATAGTTGATTTGGGTAAAGCTGAGGGAGTAATAAAAAAAGATGAACTTATTCCAAGAGAAATATTAAAAACAGGGGACAGAGTAAAAGCTTACTGCTACGAAGTTAAAAAAGAAATGAAAGGTCATCAAATTTTTTTATCAAGAGCCCATCCACAATTTTTAGCAAAATTATTTTTTCAAGAAGTTCCTGAGATCTACGAGGGGACAATTGAAATAAAGTCTGTAGCTAGGGATCCGGGCAGCAGAGCTAAAATTTGCGTTTTCTCACAAGACTCTTCAATCGATCCAGTCGGAGCTTGTGTGGGTATGAGAGGGAGCAGAGTTCAAACTATAGTTAACGAGCTTCACGGAGAAAAAATTGATATTATAAAATGGACAGAGGACTTACCTACCCTTATATCTGAGTCACTTTCTCCAGCTGAAATTCAGAGAGTTCTTATTGATCAAGAAAATAAGAAGATAGATATAATTCTTTCAGAGGAAAATTTGAGTAAAGCAATAGGAAGAAGGGGACAAAACGTAAGATTAGCCTCTAAACTTACAAATTATGAGATAGATATACTAACAGACCAAGAAGATTCTGAGAGAAGACAAGCTGAGTTTAAAGATAGAACAGAAACTTTGATTAAGAATCTTGAAGTTGATGAAACATTAGGGCAGCTTTTAGTTTCAGAGGGTTTCATTTCAATTGAAGAAATTGCACAGTCAACTCCTGAAGATATTTCCAAAATTGATGCTATAGATGAAGAAACAGCAAAAGAGCTTATTGAAAGATCCAAAGAAACTTTAGTTAAAGAAAAGGAGGCAGTATCATTAAAACTTAAAGAACTAGGAGTTGAAGAGCAACTAATAAACCTAAAAGGAATGACCCAGGGTATGCTTGTTATTTTAGGGCAGAAAAATATTAAAAAGATTAACGAATTCGCAGATTTGTCTTCAGATGAATTAATTGGTGGCTTTGATGAAATAAAAGGAAAAAAAATTAGGATTAATGGATATCTTGAGGAGTTTTCATTATCTAGAAAAGAAGCTGATGATTTAATTATGGCTGCAAGAGAGATAGTTTACAAATAATGTTATGGAAAAAGATAAAAAAAAAACCCTTACAATTTCATCAAATTTTAAAAATAAAATAAATACGGGCTCTTTGACACCAGCAGGAAAGAAATCTTTTTCCATTGAGAAAAAAAAACATTTTAAAACAAATAAAGTAGCTAACAGAACTTCTACTGCTACAAATTTTAAAAATCCTGACCAAAAAAAGAAAAATTTTGCAAGAAAATTTATTGAACAACAAGCAACAAAAGAATTTATAAAAAAAGATAACAAACCTGCAGGAAAAAGTAAGCTAAAACTTAAGGAGCCTATTGATAAACGAGATTTTAAACTAACAGTATCTAGAGCCTTAAATGTTGAAGAAATTGAAATAAAACAGAGAAGTTTAGCTTCAGTTAAAAGAGCAAGATTAAAAGAGAAAAAGAGTAAACCAGAAGGAGATGAAAAAAAGGAATTTAAAAAGGTAATACGAGAAGTTAAAATTCCTGAGCAAATAACTATTCAAGAACTTTCGAACCGAATGGCAGAAAAATCAAGTGAAATAATAAAATTTTTATTTAATATGAAGGTAGTAGCTACTATTAACCATAATATTGATAAAGATACTGCTGAATATATTGTAAAAGAATTTGGCCATACTCCTGTACTTGAAGAAAAACTTACAATTGAAACTAACAAAATCAAAGAAACATTAGAGGGAGAAGTAAAATCCCGCCCTCCAGTAGTTACTATTATGGGTCACGTAGATCATGGAAAAACTTCATTATTAGACTCTTTACGTGATACAGATGTTGTTTCCGGTGAGTTCGGCGGTATTACTCAACATATTGGAGCGTATCAAGTTAAAACAACTAACAACAAACTAATTACTTTTATTGATACACCCGGACACGCGGCTTTTACAGAAATGCGTGCGAGGGGATCAAAAATTACGGACATAGTGGTTTTAGTTGTTGCAGCTGATGATGGTATTAAACCACAGACAATCGAAGCAATTAAACATGCAAAGGCAGCAAAAGTTCCAATTATCGTCGCAATAAATAAATGTGATTTACCTGAGAAAAATATAAATAAAATTAAAAATGAAATGATGCAGTATGAATTAATAGCTGAAGATTTAAGCGGAGATACCCTATTTGTAGAAGTTTCAGCTCTTAAAAAGCAAAATTTAGACAAATTAAAAGAAAGTATTTTACTTCAATCTGAAATTCTTGATCTTAAGGCATCTTATAGTGATAATGCCAAAGGGGTTGTAATAGAGTCAAAAATTGATAAAGGAAAAGGACCAGTTTCTACAATTCTCATAAGTAATGGTAAATTAAAAAGGGGAGATTACTTTATTTGTGGCGATACTTGGGGAAAAATCAGAGCAATGATTAATCATGAGGGCAAAACAATAAACGAAGCTTTTCCATCAATGCCCGTTGAGATACTTGGTATGAATGGAACTGCATATGCAGGAGCAGAGTTTACAGTTACAAGTAATGAAAATGAAGCAAAAAAACTTGTAGAGTTTAAAAAGGATAGTTCAGCTAAGAATAAAATTTTATCTCAAGATAAAACAACTTTATTTGACAAATCAAAAAGTAAGGATGAATTAAATGTAATTATTAAATCCGATGTCCAAGGTTCAAGTGAAGCAATAAAAATGGCAATAGACAAATTAGAACATAGTGAAGTAGAGGCTAAAATTATATTATCAGATATAGGAATGATAAATGAGACTGATGTATCTCTAGCAAAAGCTTCTAATGCAATTTTAATAGGATTTAATGTAAAACCTAATAGAGAGGCAAAGAAACTTGCTGAAGAACAAAAAATCGATATTAAATTTTTTAACATTATCTACGAGGCGTTAGATTACGTAGAAAAATCCTTATCTGGTTTGTTAGAGCCGGACATTAAAGAAAGAGTCTTAGGAAGCGCAGAAATTCAAAAAATATTTAAGGTATCGAATGCAGGTAAAATTGCTGGTTCTAAAGTTATAAGCGGTGAAATAAAAAGCAAGTCAAAAGCAAGGATTATAAGAGATGGGGTCGTAGTCTATACTGGTGAAATATCTTCGATTTTTAGAGAAAAAAATCAAGTGAAAGAAGTAACTACAGGAAATGAGTGCGGAATAGGAATAAAGGATTTTATAGATTTTAAAGAAAAAGATTTAATAGAGTCTTACTTATCAGAGGAGGTAAGAAGAACAATATGAGGTACAATGAACAACCAAGCATCACAAAAATCTTTTAGTCAAAGACAACTCAGAGTGGGTGAATTAATTAAACAAAACCTTGGAGAGCTATTTATAAGAAATGAGGCTAAGTTGCCATCAATTAATTCAAAACTAATCACTGTAACAGAAGTCAGAATGACGCCTGATCTTAAAACAGCAAGAGTTTACGTCATTCCTCTGGGTGGTATTGATACAAAGGAAACAGTAAAAATCTTGACGGAATACTCTCATCTTGTTAGAAAAGCCCTGTCTAAAAGGCTAGATATTAAGTTTCTTCCTAAACTCACATTTGTTGAAGATAACTCATTTGAATATGCTGAAAACATTGAAAGATTAATA
>MDSV01173648.1_pt1 | contig 13535 bp, 15 predicted proteins | sample 810851 | NCBI WGS metagenome assembly MDSV01 (sample SAMN05326640, study PRJNA326480) | marine metagenome | isolation source: seawater | place: Atlantic Ocean: North East | collected 2012 | reverse complement strand
TTGTCTTGCAGCATCAATACTCTTCTGTACTAATGCTCCCCATGTGACAATTGTTAATTCATTACCTTCCTGAACTACATTGCCAACACCAAAATCTAAACAATAATTTTCATCCGGTTCTTTACATGTAGCATAGCCTTGTCTATATAATCCTTTATGCTCAAAAAATAAAACAGGATTATTCATCCTACATGATGCTTTCAATAAGCCCTTTGCGTCTTCTGCATTTGATGGATATGCAATCATAACACCTGGTAAGTGAGTGAAATATCCATCAATACTCTGGCTATGACATAATGAACCATGAATATAGCCTCCAACTGGAACACGAACAACTGCTGGGCATTGCCAATTTCCATTTGATCTGTAATTCATAGTTGCAAGTTCATTTCTAATCTGCATCATACTAGTCCAAATATAATCTCCAAACTGTATTTCTACAACTGGCTTATAACCTAATGTTGCCATGCCTACAGCTGTACCAATTATAGAAGATTCTGCTAAGGGAGAATTAAATACTCTATCTTCTCCAAACTTATCTGTAAGACCTTTTGTAGCAGTAAATACTCCCCCCTTACCACCTGCAACATCTTGACCATAAATAATTAATTTATCATTAAACTCTAATTCTTCATACATAGCATGATTAATAGCATCTACCAAAACAATATCATTACTCTTAAAAACTGGATTTATATTAAAGTTTTTTTCTTCAACAAATAAATTAACATCTGAATTAGTAGGATCTTCTTGTTCTTCTGCCCATAAAGTATCTTTATCAATATCAGATGAAATCTTATCTTCTAAATCACTAAATTCTTTTTTAGTTATTATTTTTTCTTTTATACATTGTTTTTTAAACTTTTCAATTGGATCATTATCTATATCTTTTTGTATATCTTGTTCTGATCTATATTTTCTATGATCATCAGATGAAGAATGTGGTAATAACCTAACAACCATTGACTCAATAACTGTAGGCCCCAAACCTTTCCGAGCTCTTTCTGCTGCTAATCTAAAGGCTAGTAATGATTCAAAATAATCGGTTCCATCGATTCTTAAACGATGTAAATTTTCATAACCTGAAGAAATTTTATAAACAGAACCTCCTGCAGTCTGTTCTTCTATTGGTACTGATATTGCATATCCATTATTTTCAACATGAAAAACAACAGGAGCTTTGACTCTACTTGCCCAATTTAAAGCTTCATGAAAATCGCCCTGACTAGTAGTTCCTTCACCTGATGAAACATAAACAATACCTCTATTTTTATCTCGCTGTAATGCAAAAGCTGCTCCTGTAGCTTGTAAATACTGAGTACCTGTTGGACTTGATTGACTTACAATATTCAACTCTTTATGACCAAAGTGTTGAGGCATCTGTCTTCCTCCTGAATTTGGATCATCTTCTTTTGCAAGAAACGATAAAAGCATTTCTTTAACTGTCATACCAAGACCCAAACAATATGCTTGATTTCTATAATATGGATAAGAGTAATCTAAATTTGTATCCATGCATTTAGATGCTGCTACTTGAACTGCTTCATGCCCAGATGCTCCTATATGAAAAAAACCCTTTCCTTGCTTTAATAAAATCAACTGTTTCTCATCTAATCTTCTTGACTGATACATTAATGTAAAAACTTTTATTAAATCTTGTTTTGAATGTTTTTTATATTTTTTCAAATTTATGCCTCAAATATTTTTAAAAAATTTTCTGTTAAATTATCTGCAACTTCATTCATATAAATATTCTTGTTAAGAATTTCATGCATAGAAGTAATACCAAATTCTTGAATTCCACATGGTATCATACCATCATAATATTTCATTTCTGGTTTTAGGTTTAAAGCAAACCCATGCATTGAAACCCAACGAGAAAGGCGAACACCCATTGCGCATATTTTTTCATCATCCACCCAAACACCTGTCATCCCTTCTTTTATATCAGCTATTATATTATATTTTTTTAAAGTTGAAATTATAATTTTTTCTAAATTTCTCATATACCAAGTAACACTTTTTTTATAATTTTCTAAATTTATAATTGGATATCCTATCAATTGTCCTGGGCCATGATAAGTAACTTGTCCACCTCTATCGGTTTGAATAACTTCAACATCTTTTGGATAATTATTTAAAATAAAATTGGAATCAGCATTTTTACCAAGAGTATAAACATGGTTATGTTCTAAATATAAAACTGTACTTGAAATATTTTTCTTTTTAACTGAATTATGTATTTTTTTTTGTAACTGCCATGCATCTTTATATTCAACCTTTCCCAGATAAATAAAATTTATTTCATGATTAGAATTATTATTTTTTATAATTTCAAAAACATCATTAATAGATAAGTCATTATCTGATAAATTTATCATTTTATTATTAATCCCTGCAGAAATCATATATGTATAGCCTCGTCAAAAGCATCTGCTGTAGCTTCATGTATTGCTTCAGATAATGTTGGATGTGGATGAATAGTTTTTAAAACTTCATAGTATGTAGTTTCAAGCATTCTAGCGATTCCTACTTCACTAATTAAATTAGATGCGTTATGACCAATTATATGGCAACCTAATAATTCACCATATTTACTATCATAAATCACCTTAACAAATCCTTCATGGCTACCATCAGCTAAACTTTTTCCTAATGCTCTAAATGGGAAACGTCCAACTTTAATATCATATCCTTTATCTTTTGCTTGAGATTCAGTAAATCCTACAGAAGCTATTTCAGGCTCACAATATGTACATGCTGGAATATTATCATATGACATTTCCTTTACATCTAATCCACAAATATGTTCTACTGCGACTATACCTTCAGATGATGCAACATGAGCCAATAAAGGTGGACCACTTACATCTCCAATAGCATATATATTTTTAATATTGGTTTGTAAAAAATTATTTTTTGATATAAATCCATTATTTATATGTACTCCGACATTCTCAAGACCTAAATTATCTATATTACCCGATACTCCTACAGCTACAAGTACGATATCTGTTTCAATTTCCTCACTACCAACTTTCAAGTTTATAGTTTTTTTATTTTTAATGACTTTAGAAACTATTCGATCTGTTAAAATTTTAATTTTCCTTTTTGAAAGGATTGATGATAGCTCCGTTGAGATATCTAAATCCTCATTAGGTAAAATTTGAGGCATTGCTTCAATTAATGTAACATCACTACCAAAAGTATTATAAAGATGTGCAAATTCTACTCCTATTGCACCAGCACCTACAATAGCCATCCTTTTAGGAACATGGTCTAGTACCATTGCTTCTCTAGATGAAATAATCTGTTTCTTATCAATCTTCAATCCTGGTAAATTCTTTTGTTTTGTACCTGTTGCCAAAACAATGAATTCTGAATTAATTTCATCTTTAGAGTCATTTATTAAAATTGTATTAGCATTTTTAAGGATTGCTTTTGAATTAATAAAATCAATTTTATTTTTATTCATCAAATACTCAATACCTTTATTTAATCGCTTAGATATATTTCTTGAACGTTGAATTACCTTGTCCCATTTAACATCATATTTTGGAATTTCAATACCATATTTACTTGCATTTTTAACAATATCAAGCACAAATGCATTCTTAAGTAATGATTTAGTTGGTATGCAACCCCAATTAAGACACACACCACCTAATAATGACTCTTCAATAATTGCAACTTTTTTACCAAGTTGAGCGGCACGAATTGCAGCGACATATCCACCAGGACCACCTCCAATAACGACTATGTCATATTTTTTTTCCATTTAAAATTGTTTTTGCAATTTAATTATATCTAAAAATTCTTTTCGAGTTTTATTATCTTCTCTAAAAATACCAAGCATTGATGAAGTTGACATATACGATTTTTTCTTTTGAACCCCTCTCATTTGCATACACATATGTTGAGCTTCTATTATAACTGCTACACCTTTAGGCTGTAATGTCGTTTGCAACATATTAGCAACTTCCTGAGTCATTCTTTCTTGAACTTGTAAACGCCTTGCGAACATATCCAAAATCCTTGGAATTTTAGATAAGCCAATAATTTTTCCATTTGGTATATATGCTATGTGAGCAACTCCAAAAAAAGGTAATAAATGGTGTTCACACATACTATAAAACTCTATATCTTTTACAGCGACCATCTGATCATACTTTTCTTCAAAAACAGCATTATTAATAATATCGTTTATATCCTGTTTATAGCCCCTGCACAAAAAATCCCATGCTTTTGCAACACGCAAAGGTGTATTTAGCAAGCCTTCTCTATCAGGATTTTCACCTATCTCAGTTAATAATTTTTTAGTTATTTTTTTTATATTATCATTTATCATTTATTCTCCATCTGGACCATAATATTCAGTAAAAATAGTTGGCGTTTCTCTTAGTTTAATTTTATGTAGTTTCATTTTACCATTTATATGAGGAATTATTTGCTCCCATATAAATATCACTAAATTTTCTGTAGACGGTTGCTTATTTTTAAACCACAATACATCTTCATTAATTTGAGAATGATCAAGTATACTAATTACATTTTCATCTACAATCTTTTTTAATTCTGATATATTAACAATAAAACCTGAATCTTCAGATGGAATACCTGAAATAGTAATATCAAGCTCATAATTGTGACCATGGATTCTTATGTCATCTTCAAAAATTTCTTTATTTTTTTCATCTGACCAATTATCATTCCAATATTTGTGGGCAGCACAAAATTTAAATTGTTTTGTTATATGTGGCATTCTTATCTCCGCTATTTTCTCTTGCATAATACAAGAATTTAATGAGTATATAATTTACTAAACTTATGCTATACCTAACAAATTCATTTGATATATTTTTCTTGTTTTTATATATTTTTATTTTTTATGTTAGAGCTCATAAAAAAATAATTATTCAATGAGAGAAATTTTTATATCATTTGTAACTGCTTTTGTAATCTTAACATCTATCTATTTTCAAAAGATAAATAAAGAAAACTCTACAGAAGCTATCCTTCTTCAAAACTCATCTTTAAAATCAAAATTTAATAGTGGGATTTCTATTCAAGATGCTGGTGAAGTAATTGTCATAGAACAAAAACCAAATGATGCTACTGTTATAATAGATAAAGATGATTTGGATGATATTATTGTATTTTTAAATACAAAAAGTGAATCAGAATAAAATTTTACGTAAAACCTAGAGCTCTACCAACCTGAAATACCAATAATGATGCAAAGTATGCTAGTAATGTCATATAAACAATCATGAAAATTGGCCATTTCCAACCATTTGTCTCAGTTTTAATAACTGCAAAAGTGACCATACATTGTGCCGCATAGACATAGAATACCATCAAAGATATAGCAATAAGTGGACTATAAGTCTTCTGCCCTGTTTCAGGGTCAGTATCATTACGCATTGCTTCTTTTAAATTAATCATATTTTCACCATCATCATCAATATTATAAATTGTTGATAATGTACTCACAACTACTTCTCTAGCAGCAAATGATGTAATTAAAGCAATTCCAATTTTCCAATCAAACCCCAAAGGCTGAATAACTGGCTCTATCGTATGACCAATTACTCCTGCATAACTTTCTGAAATATTTACCTCACCTAAATCGTTTTTAGGAAAGGATACAAGAAACCATAAAATAATTGAAATAATCATTATTATTTTACCTGCATCAAATAAAAAGATTTTTCCTCTGTTAAAAACTTGCCTAGAAACAGAGTTAATTATAGGAAATCTATATGCAGGTAATTCCATGATAAATGAAGGATTACTAGACTCAGATAAAAAATGACTGAAAACTTTAGCAAGTATAAAAGCTGTAATCGTACCTAAAAAATACATTACAACCATCATAAAACCCTGTAGCCCAATAAAACCAAACAAGTAAGTCTCTGGAATAAATGTACCAATCATTAATACATAAACAGGCAATCGAGCGCTACAACTTATTAATGGTAAAATTAATATTGTAATAAGCCTTTCTTTCCAACTGTCAATTGTCCTTGTTGAAATAATACCAGGAATTGCACAGGCATATCCACTCATGATAGGCAATACAGACTTACCATGCAGCCCCATTGACCTCATGAATTTATCCATCATAAAAGTTGCACGAGTCATATATCCTGTATCTTCTAATATAGTCATAAAAGACATTAATAATATTATCTGAGGTAAAAATATTACAATACCACCAATACCCGCAATAACACCATCTACAACTAAGTCTCGTAATAAATTATCTGGCATTATACTGTAAATATAATCGCCAAAAGAAGCTACTAATGAATCAATAAAATCCATGGGTATACCAGCCCATGAAAATATAGATTGAAAGATAAAATATAAAATACCTACAAAAATAACTGGGCCAAAAAATGAATGCGTTAAAACTTGATCAAGTCGTTCACTTTTAGTCTTTTTTTCTATAACTTTTATTTTTTTAAATGAACATTTTAAGAGTATATCATCTATCCAGCCATATCTTAAATCTGATTCCAAGGTTGTAAGTAATGGTTTCATATCATCATTAAATGTGCTTATGGATTCATCTACTTTTTCATTTAATACATTTTTATCTTTTTCGTTTAAAGATATGCTATTGATATGATTAGGATTGCATATAAATCTTAAACTTAAGTTATCTCTACAAGATCCTTTAGCATGAAAAATAGATTCAACTATTCCAGATAAAGGTTTTATGCTTTTTAATAATTCATCACCTATTTCCATTTTATTATTTTCAGGTGATTTAGAACCTACAAATAAATCAGCTAATGTTTCTTTTAATGAATCAACTCCTTTTTGAGTAACCGCTGAGAATGGAATTACATTTAGAATATTAAGTTCTTCTTTTAATTTGATATAATCAAATTTATTCTCTTCAATTAAAAGATCATCCATGTTAAGTAACAAAATCGTAGGAATATCAAGTTCTAAAAGCTGTGTACAAAAATATAAATTTCTTCTAATATTATTAACATCAGCTACATAAATAATTGCATCTGGCTTAGATTTGGGTTGACGGATCCAATTATAAATGTTATCTGAAACAATCTTTTCATCTATTGATTGAGATATAAGACTGTATGAACCTGGATAATCTTCTAAATTAAATATATTATTATTAAGCTTAACTTGTGCACTTTTTTTCTCAACTGTTATACCAGGGTAATTAGACACCTTTTGATTTAATCCTGTTAATAGATTAAATATAGCTGTTTTACCGCAATTAGGATTTCCTAGAATAGCAACTCTTGGCATAGAATTCATTATTTAATATCCTCTAAAAAAATAAGCTCTGCATCTTCTTTACGTAATGTTAAATAATAATTATTTATTTTAATCTGGACAGGGCCTCCAAAAGGAGTTTTTTTAATCATTCTAACTTCAATTCCAGGCATTAAGCCCATTTCAGCTAATCTTAATTTAGAATCATTCCTATTGTCTAAATTTGCAATAACTCCCGTCTCATCTTTATTTATTTTATATAGATGCTTCATATGTTAATATAAAAAATATTGAGATTAATTCTCAATATTAATTGCATTATAATAATTTACTTTACTAAATTATGATATTGAGATTCTATCTCATTAAAATGTTAACGTAAATCAAATAGGAGTTAATAACTAATGAAAAAAATGTTATTACTTATAAGCAGCTTATTTATCTCAATTTCTTTTGCAGATGAATTTGTTGAAGATGGTACTACAACTATTGGTGGTTATGGTGAAATGCACTATGACATGGAAGGTAATAGTGGTGATGGAAAGCTTGATTTTCATCGTTTTATCTTCTACATTAAACATCAATTTAATTCAGAATGGTCAATGATGTCAGAAGTTGAAATTGAGCATAATATGGTATATAGTGATGGTGATGGTGGTTACCTTGCTATGGAACAAGCTCACTTAAACTACTTTAATGGAACTTGGGGTTGGAAAGGTGGTGTACTTCTTCAGCCTGCAGGTATTATTAATGAGTATCATGAGCCGCCAACATTCATGAGTGTTGAAAGACCTGAATATAATAAATATATCATACCAACAACATGGTTTGGTAATGGTTTTGCTTTTTATGGTGCTATGGGTGACTTTAATTGGAATGTTACAATGACAGGTGACCTTGATGCTGATGGAATTTCTAACGGTATTAGAAGTGCAAGATTAAAAGGTGTTGGTGAAACTACTGAAGGCGGATGGTTGACAACACTTCAAGGTTCTTGGACTGGCATGGATGGATTAAAAGTAGGTGGTTCATACACTATGAATTCTCCAACTAGATCTGCGAGTGATGCAAATACAGGATGTGCTGATTACGATGTTAATGGTGCTATCCAAACTCAAGATGTAGAAGGCGTTTCAACTTTAGTAACAGGTACTTGTGATAATGCAATAGCAGAAGCACCATTAGATGTTACTCTTACAGAGTTTAATGCAACATGGTCAAAAAACAATCTATATGCTAGAATGGAATATGGTATGATTGATTATACTAATAATTTCCACCAAGAAATTGCTACAGCTGAAACCCCTACTGACGTAGATGGTAATCCAACACTCGATACAAATGGTGATGGTGAAATTGATGAAGATGATGCAACATGGAATACTGGCGGTTCAGTATCTGAAATTAAATCTTCATCAGGATATTATCTTGATTTAGGGTATAACGTTGGAAGTCTTTTAGGATGGGACAACGAATTATACTTATGGACTAGAACTAGCTCATATAACAAAGATGATGATGGCGATGCTAAAGATATATCTTTATTTGGTGTAACATATAAACCTGCAAACAACATTTCATTTAAAGTTGAAATGGGTGAAAGCGGTGGTAAAGATGTTATGAGAATGGGATTAGGATACATGTTCTAATTAAAAAAATATAAAAAAATGTAATGCCTCAATACCTGAGTATTATGTTTAAAAGAGAATCTAGGAATTATTTTTACCGTAAATAAAATATATAAACTTTCTAAAACTCCGATGTTTATTATTCCTAGGTTCTCTTTTTTTTTATAAATTTGAGAGACAAAAAATGAAAAATACAGTATATATAATAACACTTTTATTCAGTGTGTTAATCTCATCAGAGATTATGGATAATACTGAATCTCGCATTAAAGAGTTTTTACCAAATCATATTTCTATTGAACATAAAAAGTACAAACTAACAAAAGAAGATAAAAAATCGCAGAACATCGTTAGACAAAAATATTTCCGAGGAGAACTTAATGTCTGGAGAGTTGAATTAAGTGACTCTACTTACCAATATGCAATACTAGATAATGTAAAAGGTAAATCAATGCCTATTACATTTTTAACGATTTATAATGAGAATAAAGAATTAACCAATGCCGCTGTAATCAAATATAGAGAAGCCTATGGAGGTGAAGTTGGCAGGCAATCATGGCTAAAACAGTTTAATAGCTATACTGATTCTTCTAACTATAAAATCGGAGATGCAATAAGTGGTATATCTGGTGCTACAATTTCTGTGCACTCTATATCAAAAGGAATTCATAAATTATCTATAATTATCGATAACATAATAGAAAGCTTTAATGAATAATAACTTTTATTTAAAAGATTTAGATTCTGATATTAAATATATACTGATTGCATTCTTAGCAACTATTGGACTTGGTATATTTACGGGCATGGCTTATCTATATTATACAACAGAGTCAACACCTGTTGGAGTTATAGAGCGTTACAAAGGATCCAATGATACTTCATATGAAAACTGGGATGAATTTTTAGATAAACCTCCTAAAACTGAAAAATATCTACATGATATGCTAGAAACGACTCATGCCCATGTTACCTCATTTGCCATTATATCTATACTTTTAGGCATTATTTTCTACTTTAACTCTGTTATTATTGGAAGATTAAAATTATTTTTAATTATAGAGCCATTTATATCAACATTAATAACTTTCAGCTCTTTATGGATTATGAGGTACTTTAATGATGGCTTTGTATATCTAGTTATGTTTTCTGCAGCTCTTTTATATCCATGCTGGCTTATAATGATATCTATCTCTATCTATGAATTGTTATTCAAAAAGAAATAGTTCTATCTTAATCCATAAATCGCGTAGCTATAAACCAGGGTAAAACAATATAAAGCAATACATCTCTGATAAGGTAATAGAAAAATATAGCAACAGCTATTTTCCAACCATATTTTTTAAATAACTCTTTATATTTATTTTTAATTTTTTGAAACATCAGGCTTTAGAAAATTTCTAAGCATTACTTCGAAATCATCATTGTTTAAATCATCACTATTTTCAATTAACAAACCATGAAAAAGACCTCCTATAGCTTTCATAAGCATGCCTGGATTAAGGTCTATAAATTCTTTCTTTTTAATACCCTCTTCTATAATACTTTTTAAAATAGCATATAATCTTTCTTGATATGTTTTCCATATCTGCTTTGATTCATCTTGGATATGATTTGGTGCAGTAAATAAAAAACCGTATAAGATTTTATCACTTTTAACAATACTTGCCATTTTTCTTATAATTCCCATAAACTTCTTTCGAGGACCTAATTCTTCAACTATTTTACTCTCAATACCTTCCCATAAATGCTTCCATCCATCCTCCATAATAGCAATAAAAACCTCATCTTTTGACGTAAAATAATAATATAAAGTAGCCTTACCAAAACCAGATTCAGATGCTATCTCATCCATAGTAGTCTTTTCTATACCATGAGTTTTAAAAACTTTTAATGCACCATCAAGTATAGTTTTTTTTCTTATATTTCTTTCTTCTTGTTGTCTTTCACTTAACATTGAATAATAGTTTTAAATTAATTTTCTAAATTTATAATAAAAACAAAACATGAATCACTATTTAAATTTTCATTTCCTGCCTAATCCTTTTTTTAGAAGAGGACCAAGAACAAATTGGACACTCATTTAAATTATGATTTCTAGCAGGACAATATTCTCTACCAAAAAAGATGATCTGTAAATGACGTTTATTCCAAGATTCTTTAACCCATAAATGTTTTAAATCCTTTTCAGTCATTTGTACATTTTTTGCCTTTGAAAGCCCCCATCTTGCTGCTAAACGATGGATATGAGTATCTACCGGAAATGCTGGAATATTATACCATTGTGCCATTACAACACTTGCCGTCTTGTGGCCTACCCCAGCTAGGTTTTCAAGATATTCCCAATCTGGACGCATTCCCCCACCTTCAATTAACTGAATAGCCATTTTTTTTAAATTTTTTGCTTTAGTTGGTGCAAGTCCAATCTCTCGAATTATGTTTTGAATAGTTTTTACATCTAATTTTGACATTTTATGTTCTGTATCTGCAATTTTAAATAAATTAGGTGTTACCTGATTAACTTTTTTATCTGTAGTTTGAGCAGAAAGCATTACTGCAACAAGCAATGTATAAGAACTAGAGTGATTAAGTGGAACTGGAGTTTCAGGATATAAATCATCTAAAATCCTACCTATTTTTAATGATTTCTCTGTACGATTCATACCAATTTCAAATTAATCTTTTTTTTATTCATTTGAGACATGAATAACCACCTCTCTAATACTCTTTAATAACATTTTTTTTGTAAAAATTAAATCAAACCCAGATTCTTTTGCCTTTACTTGCACTTTTTTACTAAAGTTATCTAATACTCCAAACAAAGGGATGCCATAATCTAATTTAATTTTTTCGCCTAGTTTAAATAAATCAATATTAGAATTACTTAAATCTAATAATGTAATCGCTATTACCTTATCATCTAATTCATTTTTAATATCTACTATCTTATCAATAAAGCTTAATGAAAATCCATATTTATTACATTCAGTAGCTAAAGAAATAGAAAAGTCTCTGTCCTCTGTTAAAGCTAATATTTTAAATTCATAGTTCACTATTTAATCTTAGGAGCAAGGTTCCAATCAAAGTCTTTCATATCTTCAATCTTAGATAAAAAGTCTAATGTCTTATTAACACTTTTTAAAATATTTTCGACATCAATCCCTCTATGTTCTGGACGATATAAATTTAATTTTGGTAAACACTTCTTAAATAAACCATTCGCTCCATTTTTATTGAAATTTGAAATATGGAAATAGCCTACAGAAAGCTGGATTAAACCTTGGATAAACTTTGCATCACTTAATCTAAAATCAGACCACAAATCCTCCCAAAATTCATGTGCATCATAAAATTTTTTCTCATTAAATGACTTTAATCCTTTATCAAATAAATCCTTCATTATTTTTTGATCATTTATACTCATTAATAACCTCATAATACTTATCACTTTTTCTAATTCTAACAGCTATACTTTCAGGGTCATGATAGAAGAATAATAACCAATTAGAATCACAGGCTTTATCTAAAAATATTTTTTTTTCTTTCAAAGTAAGCTCAGCATTTAAATCATATCCCATAATCCAAGGCAACTTCAAATGCGATTTCAAGGGTATTAAATCAGAACAAAAAACAATCGTTTCTTCAGAATCAAAAATTTTAATAAGCTGTTGCCCTCTTGTATGTCCATTAACAGTATATGTTTCAACACCATCTAATATTTTTGTATTTTCTGATACAAGATTTAAAAAGCCCTGTTCTTTTAATAATTTATAATTAGCTTTTATATAACTAGCCTGATCTCTAGGGCTTGGATTAATTGCAGCTTCCCAATTAGATTCAGAAACATAATAATTAGCATTAGGAAACCTAGGCTTTAAAATACCATTATCATTATAAAGAGCTCCGCCAGAATGGTCAAAATGGAGATGTGTAATAATCACATGTGTTATATCTTCATATAAATAACCATTATCACTTAAAGCTTTACTTAATGTATCTGAAGAATGATTAATTGCGAACATTTCAATGAATTTTTCTGGATTCTTATCCCCTATTCCTGTTTCAATAAGGACAACATTTTCACCATCATCTACCAACAAACATCTCATTGATAACTTTATTCTATTAGAACTATCTGGAATATTTGTTTTTTCCCAAAGAACCCTTGGCACTGAGCCCATCATCGCACCTCCATCAAGCCAAAAAGAACCTGTTTCTAATGCAAAAACTTTCCATTTTCCTATATCTTCTAATCGCATAATTTATTATTTAAATAAGACCATAAATATCTAATCTCTAACTCATTATCAGATAACATCAAACAAGAACGAACTGAGTCTAAAAATCTTATTATATCAAAATCTATTTCATTATCATTTATTCTATGAATATAATCATATATCCAAGATCTTCCCTCAGTTATTTGCATGTCGTCAATATTTAAAACATTATCAGTCTTATTTTTTGTTTTGTCTAAAATTGTAAACAGCCTTGAACGTATTATATTCTTAATAGAGATTTCTCTTATTAAATCACTCTTATAAATTGTATAATATAAAAGCAATTCATTATTTTCTTCAAACTCTAAAGACAAAAAATCTAACCACTTAATTTCACTACTATCATCAATTAATGAATCATGAAAATTTTCAC
>MDSV01014476.1_pt1 | contig 13535 bp, 10 predicted proteins | sample 810851 | NCBI WGS metagenome assembly MDSV01 (sample SAMN05326640, study PRJNA326480) | marine metagenome | isolation source: seawater | place: Atlantic Ocean: North East | collected 2012 | reverse complement strand
CGAACTCCCGACCCTCTCGGTGTAAACGAGATGCTCTACCAACTGAGCTAAACACCCTAAATAAAAACGGCTGTTAAATATATTTAACAGCCGGTGCAACATAAATAATTCTATATTTAGTTATTAACTGCGTCTTTAAGAGCTTTACCTACAGTAAATTTTGGTCTTTTTGATGCAGGAATTTGTATTGATTCTCCTGTTCTTGGATTTCTTCCAGTTGTAGCCTTTCTGTGACTAACACTAAAATTTCCAAAACCAACTATACTAACTTTTTCATCTCTTTTAAGAGAGTTAGTTACAGCATCAAGAAGGCTCTCGATGGCTCTTGTAGCATCTGATTTAGATAATCCAGCAGATGAAGCAACTGACGCTATTAGGTCATTTTTATTCACATTAAACTCCTTGTTATTGATCTAATATGGAATATTCTCTAGTTTAACAATCAAGTCAATTGAATTTTAAAAAAAATCCCAGATTCAAAGGGAAAAAAGTTATTTTTTAGGAAAAACAAGCTTTAATGAGTAATATTTTCTTTTAAATTAATGTTATTTTGGCTTATTTTTTGAGACTCAATAACTTGTGATTCGGTAATATTTAGAGGATTAATTGGTTTAGTAAGAGTAAATTCCAAAATAGATTTAGCTTCGCTGACTGGTATAACTTTTATAGTTTTCAAAATTTCCTTATCGAGCTCAACTATTTCATTTTTATTATCATCAGGAATTAAAACTGTTCTAATGCCAGCCCTTGCTGCAGCATATATTTTTTCTTTTAAACCTCCTATTGGAAGTACACGTCCTCTAAGTGTAATTTCTCCTGTCATTGCCACATCTCTTTTTACTTTATTTGAAGTCATCGAAGAAACAAGTGAATTAAATATAGCTATTCCTGCACTAGGGCCGTCTTTTGGAGTTGCACCTTCTGGTACATGAACATGAATATCATATTTATCAAAGTCAAATGGGTGAATCCCAAGATCAATACTATTTGATCTTACATATGAAATAGCTGCTTGAACAGACTCTTTCATTACCTCTCCAAGTTTTCCAGTAATGGTTAGTTTACCCTTACCTAAAGATAAGATTACTTCAATTGATAATATTTCACCACCAACTTCAGTCCAAGCAAGACCATTTGTAACTCCGACTAGATTTTTCTTTTCAATCTCACTTGATCTAAATTTATTATAACCTAAAAATTTTGTTAAAATATTGTCATTGAGTGTTACTGTTTTTTTTGATGATGTTTCTAAAATTTTTACAATTTTTCTGCATACTTTGGATATTTCTTTTTCCAGATTTCTAACTCCGGCCTCTCTAGTATAATCACGTATTATTTTATTAATGACTTTTACGCTAAACTTAGCTTCTTTTTTATTCAAAGAATGATTTTTTAACTGTTTTGGGAGTAGATATTTTTGTGCAATTTTATTTTTCTCTTTTTCTGTATAGCCAGGTATTCTAATTATTTCCATTCTATCTAATAATGGAGGTGGAATATTTAAAGTATTAGCAGTACATACAAACATTGTATCAGAAAGATCATAATCAACTTCTAAATAATGATCATTAAATTTATTATTTTGCTCTGGATCTAATACCTCAAGTAAAGCTGAAGATGGATCACCTCTCCAGTCAGCTCCCAATTTATCAATTTCATCAAGTAGAATTAAAGGATTAGAAGATTTTGATTTTTTCATAGATTGAATAAATCTTCCAGGCATTGAACCTATATATGTCTTTCTGTGGCCTCTAATCTCTGCTTCATCCCTAACTCCACCTAGTGACATTCTTACAAAATTTCTTCCCGTCGCAGAGGCAATTGATTTACCTAAAGATGTTTTACCAACACCAGGTGGGCCAACCAAACATAGAATTGGTCCCTTTAATTTGTCAGATCTTTTTTGAACGGCTAAGTATTCAAGGATTCTTTCTTTTACTTTATCTAAGCCATAATGATCATTCTCTAATATTTGTTTTGCTTTTTTTATATTTTTTGAAATTATTGTTGAATTATTCCAAGGGATTGAAAGTATCCAGTCTAAGTAATTTCTTATAACAGTCGCTTCTGCAGACATCGGACTCATATTTTTAAGTTTTTTTATTTCTGATTTGCATTTTTCCTTAGCTTCTTTGGATAATTTTAATGATTCAATTTTCTTTTCGAATTCTAAAATCTCATCATTATCTTCATTTTCACCTAATTCTTTTTGAATAGCCTTCATTTGTTCATTTAAATAATATTCTTTTTGAGTCTTTTCCATTTGACGTTTGACTCTTCCTTTGATTTTTTTTTCAACCTGAAATGAATCTATTTCAGAAATAAGATATGAGTATATTTTATCTAGTCGACTTTCTAAAGAAATTAACTCAAGTAATTCCTGTTTTTGCTCAAGTGAAACAGCCAAGTTGACAGATATTAGATCTGATATTTTACTAGGATCGTTAATACTTTTTAAGTTATTGCTTAAATCAGATGGTAATTTTTTATTTAACTTTGCGTACTCATCAAATTGTTCAACGACAATCTTTGTTAGTGCTTTGATCTTTGAATTTGTTTTTAATTTTTTATCAATCAAATCAATATTAGCGCTTAGGTAGTCTTTGTTTACATTAAATTTATTAATTTTTCCCCTTTCGATACCTTCAACTAAAACTTTAATTGTACCATCGGGTAATTTTAATAGTTGCAAAACTTTTGCTACTGTACCCCATTTATACAAATTATTAATTTTTGGCTCATCAACTTCAGAGTCTTTTTGCGCTAGTAAAAATATTTTCTTATCTCCTAGCATAACATGATTAAGTGCATTAACTGATTGTTTTCTTCCCACAAATAATGGTGCTACCATACCGGGAAAAACTACAATATCCCTAAGAGGAAGAATTGGAATTGATTTTGAAAACATAATTGTATTATAAGAGATGATTATCTTTAATATAAAATCAAGACTTATTAGCTATTATTTTTTGATTTGTTTGCTTATTTGAGTAAATTAGTAAAGGTTCTGAATTTTCTGCTAGCACATCCTTATTAATAACAATTTTGTCCAAATCCTTTTTATCAGGAGCGCTAAACATTAAATCAATTAATAATTTTTCAATTATTGACCTTAGGCCTCTAGCGCCAGTTTTTTGTTCAATTGCAAGTTTTGCTATTTCTTTTAATGCGTCATATTTGATATCTAGCTTAATATCATCCATTTTAAATAATAGGCCATATTGTTTAATTAGTGCATTTTTTGGTTCTTGCATAATTTTAATTAGCATATTCTCATCAAGTTCCTCGAGAGTGGCTATGACTGGCAATCTTCCAATAAATTCAGGAATCATTCCAAATTTTAGTAAATCTTGATTTTCTAAATTATTTAGTGCTTCACCCACTGATTTATTATCAATTTCCGATATTGAGGAATTAAAACCAATTGATGTGCCTTTCAATCTACTATTAATTAAATTTTCAATTCCAGAGAAAGCACCGCCACAAATAAATAAAATATTAGAAGTATCTACATGAAGGAATTCTTGCTGAGGATGCTTCCTTCCGCCTTGCGGTGGAACACTTGCTATAGTTCCCTCCATAATTTTTAATAAAGCCTGTTGAACTCCTTCTCCAGATACATCTCTAGTTATAGAAGGGTTATCACTCTTTCTACTTATTTTATCTATTTCATCTATATAAACAATTCCTTTTTGAGCTCTTTCAACATTATAATCGGATGTTTGTAATAATTTTAAAATTATATTTTCAACATCTTCACCTACATAACCTGCCTCAGTTAAACTTGTAGCATCAGCAACAGTAAAAGGTACATCTAAAATTTTAGCTAGAGTTTGAGCCAAAAGAGTTTTACCTGTTCCAGTTGGTCCAACTAAAAGTATATTTGATTTTGAAAGTTCTACATCTTCAAAGCTTGAATTACCTAATCTTTTATAATGATTATATACAGCGACCGACAATATTTTTTTTGCATTGTTTTGGCCAATTACAAAATCATCAAGAAATTTTTTAATTTCAGATGGTTTTGGAATATCTTTTTTAATTTTTGATTTATTATTTTTACTATCTTCTTTAATAATATCCATGCATAGTTCAACGCACTCATCACAAACAAACACTGTAGGACCTGCTATAAGTTTTTTTACTTCCTTTTGACTTTTCCCACAAAAAGAACAAAATAAAGATTCTTTTTCGTCGTTTTTGCTCATTAACTTTTTCTAGACTGAACTATTTTATCTATTAATCCAAATTTAATAGCTTCTTCTGGCGAGAAATATTTATCTCTCTCCATAATCTTTGCAATATCATCTATTTTTTTTCCAGTATGCTTGGAATATATTTGATTTAATTTATCTTTTGTTTTTTTAATTTCATTAGTATGGATTTCAATATCAGTAACTTGCCCTTGATAACCTCCACTAGGCTGATGAACCATAATTCTTGAGTGAGGAAGAGAGAATCTCATATCTTTAGAGCCTGCTGTTAATAACAATGACCCAGCTGAAGCAGCTTGACCAATACATATTGTCATAATCTCAGATGATATGTATTGCATTGTGTCATAAATAGCTAAGCCAGACCATACTATGCCACCTGGTGAATTAATATAAAATGAAATTTCTTTCTTTGGATTTTCTGACTCTAAAAAAAGTAATTGAGCACATACTAAACTTGCCACGTTATCATCTATTGGTCCTGTTAAAAAAATAATTCTTTCTTTGAGTAACCTAGAATAAATATCATAAGCTCTTTCACCACGTGATGACTGCTCTACTACCATTGGTATTAAATTATTAGTAATATTATCAATATCTTTCATTATTTTTCCCTTTTAACGTCAAAAACTTTTTTCTCAAGTTTTTCGTATGCATCTTTGTCAATTTTAGATTTTTTAATATTTGCTTGAGAAACTATAAGATTAATTACTTTTTCCTCCAATATAGGCCCTCTAATAGTTTCAATTGATGAAGGGTTCTTTTTAAAATATTCTATTATTTCTTTCTCCTGACCAGGATACTGGGATGCATATTGCATCATTCCATTAGATAATTCCTTTTCTTCTACTGTTATTTTTTTTTCTTTTGCAATAAATTGTAAAAGAATAGCTAGTTTTACCCTTCTTTTAGAAATTTCTTCGTATCTTTTTCTTAATTCATCTTCGTTAAGTTTTTTATCATCTTCGTCAAGATTTCCATCTTTTTTAGCGTGCTCTAGTCTATGCCAAATATCCTTAAATTCTTGATCAAGAATTCCTTGAGGTAAATCAAAAGAATGTTCTTTATCTAGCGTATCCATTAATTCTTTTTTTTCTATTTGTTTTAAACCATTTTCGTATTGTAATTTAAAATTTTTCTCTAGATTATTTTTTAGATCATCTTCACTTTTCAAGCCATTTTTATCTAAAAAATCTTTATCAACAACAAAGGGTACCAATTCTTCAATATTATTTATTACCACTTCAAAATTAATTAATTTTTCTTCATTTAATTTTAGTTGTTTCGAAATGTTTAAAGAAAGATTTGCTTTATCTCCTTTTTTCAATTTTTTTTCTAATAATTTTTCTCCTATTAACGGAAGAACTTGGTATTCTGAGTCAATTACTATTGGCAAATTTTTTTGAGATTTTAAATAATCAGGAATATTTTTATCATTTGTTGTTATATCAACGATCACCTTGTCAGTTTTTTTAATTTCTCTATTACTTTTAATCTCTAAGTATTTTTTTTGAGACTTAAGGAATTCTTTATAATTTTTTTCGATTAAAGACTTATCTAAAGAAATTTCATAATTATTTACATTAATATCTTTAAAATCTTTAAGTTTTATTTCAGGCTCTAGGTCAATTTTTATTTCAACTTCAATAGGTTCATTTTTTTCATATTTTTTTAAATCAATTTTTGGTTGCGTGAATGGTTTTAATTTTTTTTTCTCAAGCAAATCTTTTGTTTTATTTTGGACTAATTTTTCTAAAGCTTCAGAAACAAAACTGTTTTCATATTTTTTTCTAACTATATTTACAGGAGCTTTTCCCTTTCTAAAACCAGGTAAGGAAACTGTTGGGAGTATTTCATTTATTTTTGAATTAATAATTACATTCACTTCCTCATATGGAATTTGCATTGAATATTCTTTATATAAAGTTCCTGATTTTATTTCTTTTATTGACATAAATAAACCTTCTAAATGGTAGGCCGGAAAGGACTTGAACCTTCATACCTCGCGGCACTAGAACCTAAATCTAGCGTGTCTACCAATTCCACCACCGGCCCTTAATAGATTGCCTTTTATGTTGAAGTATAAAAATTAACAACAAAGAAATTATCAATTAATGACATTAATTATGGCTACTAAAGCTAAAATTATAAAAAAAATAACTAAAAATCTGTAGGGAAAAGTAATAATACTTTGTTTTAACAAAAAATATACAATCTTTGAGCTATCACTAAATGTTTTTAGTTTGCTTAATGATTTTACTCTTTCCTTATATCCAATTTCAAATTCAGAGACTTTTAAGTTATTTTTTATAGCAAAAATATTTATTTCAGTTTCTATTTCAAAATTTTTAGATTGCACATTCAAATCTCTGAATTTACTTACTCTTAAAATTCTATACCCTGAACAAATATCATTAAATTTTCCTCCGATTAAAAACTTAAAAATAATATTAAATAATTTATTAGCTATTTTTCTATCCAGTCTCTTTAAAAATTTTTTGTCATATATTCTTTTTCCAACTATCATATCTAAATCATTTGATATAATCATTTTTTTATGTTCTTCATATTTTGTAATATCATAAGTGTTATCGGCATCAGTAAAAAAAATAAATTCTGAATTTGTTTCATTTAATATTTTTTTAATGACATTACCTTTGCCTGAATCTTTTTCAAAAATAACTAAATCAGAATATTTTTTAGCAATTTCGTTAGTTTTATCTGTTGAGTTATTATCAACAACAATAATTTTGTCAGCAGTAATATCCTTTATTGATAAGATTGTATTTTTTAAATCAATTTCTTCATTTTTTGCAGGTAAATATATTTGAAAACTATTTATCATAAAAGTTTACTTATAAATTAATCGATTATAGATATTTTTAAAATAACAATAAGCATAAATATATAATATGGGCGCAATTGGCAAAGAATATCTGTATGCTGGAAATAAAAAAAGTGAGACAACAAATATTAAAATATTAACATATAAAAAATCAAGATTAAATTTACTAAAAAGTAATTTGATATAACCAATTAAAAATACAGTAGCACAAAAAGCCCTAACTAAATAAAAATAAATTTGCCCACCTTCAGATTTTATAAAACCTAACATAAGTAAAATTTTATAAAAAAATGTTAGAATGGAATGAAAAATTAGTAAAAAAATATTATCTAAATTTAAATTTAAAAAATTTGCTAAATAAATTTCCTTTGCAATTTTATTTTTTTCATAAAAGTAATATTGTGAATAGTATATTAAGCCAACAATAATGATGAATGATAATATTATTTTAAATTGTTTATTAAAAGCATCATTTTTAAAAGTATAAATAAAAGTAACAATCAAAAGTATAAGTGACGCAGGTCTAATAGTTAATAAAATAAATATAAAAAACAACAAAAAATAATTTTTTTTGAAGTATAATTTGTTTTTTAATAACAAAAAAATAATACTTGAAAACAAATAAAAAAAAGTATCGGAAGAGTGAAAAAAACCAAACATAAGAGGTATTGGCATAAATGAAAATATTAAAGCAGATTGAGAATCATATTTTTTAAAAAAGTATAATGACCAAATAATATAAGCAATAATCTCAGCTAAAAAATTTGTAATAGCCATAGGAATTATATTTTTAGAAGAATAATCTGTTAAGTAGACTAATGTTGGGAAAAAAAATCCAGGAAACCTACTTTTAACTTCTTCAAAATTTCCAGAAAATATACTTATGAAAGTATTGTAAAATTCATTTATAAATGAAAAATTATTAGATTGATCTGCAACTTCTCCAAAATTTTTATAAAATCCATAATCTGCAAAATTATGGAATGACAAAGGGCTTATTGGGCCAAATGCCTCATGAGAATAAGGAATAAAAGAAAGAAATAGAAATAATAATAATCTATATGATATTCCTATTAATAATATTGTTTTAAAAGAAATTTGCACAACTTGTAATTAAAAAATTAAATTCATTCAAATAAATTTGGGGCGAACGATGGGATTCGAACCCACGACATCGGCCACCACAAGGCCGCGCTCTAACCAACTGAGCTACGTTCGCCATTTAATTAATAAAATATAGTTTTATTAATAACATTAATTGGCTATATCAAAATTATGAAAGTTTCAAAAAGAATAATGAATTTAGAGACAGAATCAGCTTTTGCAGTTCTTGAAAAAGCTACTAAATTGATCTCTGAAGGCAAAGATATAATAAATCTAGGTATTGGGCAGCCTGATTTTCAAACACCAATAAATATTCAAGAAGCAGCAATTAAAGCTATTAAAGATGGTAAACATGGATATACACAATCCAATGGAATACTCTCATTAAGGGAAGCTGTTTCTGAACAAATTAGTATTGATTACAATGTTAATGTTAGTCCAGATCAAATTTTAATAACACCTGGTGGCAAACCGACTATTTTCTATTCTTGTCTTATACTTGGTGGTAATGATAATGAGATAATATATCCTGACCCTGGTTTTCCAATTTATAGATCTATGATTAAGTTTAGTGGAGCAAAAGGAATTCCTCTAGAGCTGCATGAGGAAGATAATTTTGAAATTAATATTAATAAACTTGAGAGACTTATTACAAATAAAACAAGCTTAATAATTATTAATAATCCTAATAACCCTACTGGCTCCTTCATGAATAAAAAAAAGATAGATGAAATTGTTAAAATGTTAGAAAAATACCCTGATATATTCGTGATGTCTGATGAGATATACAGCAAAATAATTTTTGATGATCAAAATATGCCTTCATTTTTAAATTACGAATCTTTAAGAAAAAGATTGATAGTGCTAGAGGGTTGGAGCAAAACATTTTGCATGACAGGCTGGAGATTGGGTTGGAGTATTTGGCCTAAAGAATTATACGTACATGCAAACAAACTGTGTGTTAATGATCATTCTTGTCCAAGTATAATATCGCAATATGCTGGTCTTGAAGCATTAAAAGGACCTAAAGAAGCTATTGATAAAATAAAAAAAGAATTTCAAAAAAGAAAAGATTTTGTGCATTCAAAATTAAATGAGCTGCAAAACATGACATGTTTTAAACCAGGGGGTGCATTTTATGCTTTTCCTAATATTTCTAAATCTGGATTAGATGGACAAAAATTTTCAAATTTAGCACTAGAAGAAAAAGGTGTAGCTTTAGTGCCTGGCACTAGTTTTGGTGATAGCGCAAAATATTTTGTTAGAGTTAGTTATGCGAATTCAATAGAAAATTTAGAAAAAGCAATTTATAGACTCTCAACAATATGAAAAAAATTGAAGCAATAATTAAACCATTTAAACTATCATTAGTTAAAGAAGCATTACATGAAGCAGGCATATCAGGAATGACAGTTTCTGATGTTAAGGGATTTGGAAGGCAAAGAGGTTCTTCTGGAGGCATCGATCAGCCTGGAGAATATGATGATGAGTTTCTTGTTAAAATGAAATTAGAGGTTATTGTTGAAGATGAAAATGCTGAAAAAGTTACTGAAGCAATAAAAAAAGCAGCATATTCAGGAAAAATTGGTGATGGGAAAATCTTCATTTATAATATCGACAAAGTAATTAGGATTAGGACTGGGGAAAAAGACAGTGATGCTGTCTAAATTAACTTTACTTTTGTATAAAAATTAATAAATAAACCATAATCGTTCAATTTAAGAAGTTCTTAAATCGGAAGTAAGTCATATGGCTGAAGGAACGCATGCAAAAGTTATAAATCGTTCAACCCTTATGGGTCGGAAGTAAGCTGAAGCTGAAGGAACGCGAATAGCAGATTTCATAACTAGAGCATGAAAAAGTATTAGACTAATTTCAATTGTTGGAATTAGTAAATTTTGACATGAGGTGTTTATGAAATTTAACTGCAAAACTCCTAAAGAGTTATTAAAAAAAATTAAAAATGAAAAAATCAAAATGGTTGATCTGCGTTTTACAGATATGCCTGGATCAACTCATCACATTTCAATCCCAATTAAATATTTAACTGCAGATTTATTTACTGATGGTGTAGGTTTTGATGGATCATCTGTTAGGGGATTTCAATCAATAGAAAATAGCGATATGGCTATGGTTCCGGATGTGACCACGGCATATATTGACCCCTTCTTTTCTGAAAAAACAATAGCGTTTTATTGTGATGTAGTGGATCCAATTAGCTATAAAAGTTATTCAAGAGACCCAAGATATATTGCTAAAAAAGCTGAAAAATATCTTAAATCATCTGGCATGGGTGATGTAGCATATTTTGGTCCAGAAGCTGAATTTTTTATATTTAATGATGTAAAGTATGACTCTGGTTCAAACTTTGCTTTTCATGAAGTTGATTCTTCTGAAGGAGCATGGAACACCGGCAAGGATGAAAATCCTAACTTAGGTCATAAACCTAGACATAAAGGTGGATATTTTCCATTACCTCCATCAGATAGTTTGCAAGATGTAAGAACTGAAATGGTTCTAACAATGGAAGATATTGGTATTAATGTTGAGGCTTCACACCATGAAGTTGCGACTGGTGGTCAATGTGAAATTGATTTAGAATTTTCACCACTTTTATCAATGGCTGATGATCTTCTGAAATACAAGTATGTAGTTAAGAACGTTGCAAAACTTCACGGTCTTACAGCAACTTTTATGCCAAAGCCACTATTTGAAGATAACGGATCTGGTATGCACGTACACTCTAGTATTTGGAAAAAAAATAAAACTCTAATGTATAAAAAAGGAAATTACGCCGACTTAAGTGATTTTGCACTTCATTATATTGGTGGTATTTTAAAACATGCTCCATCATTACTAGCATTTTGTGCACCTACAACAAACTCATATAAAAGATTAGTACCTGGCTTTGAAGCACCTGTAAATATTGCTTATTCTGCAGCTAATAGAACTGCTTCTGTCAGAATACCAAATAACTATACTGCTAGCCCTAAGGCTAAAAGAATTGAGTTTAGATGTCCAGACCCTTCATCTAATCCTTATTTAGCATTTTCAGCAATTTTAATGGCAGGCTTGGATGGAGTTAAAAATAAAATTAATCCAGGTAAACCAACTGATATAAATATATATGAAGCTCCTGCAAACGTATTAGCAAAAATACCTTCAACACCTGGTTCACTTGCTGAGTCTCTTAATGCATTGGAAAAAGATCATAAATATTTGCTAGCTGGAGATGTGTTTACAAAAGACAACATAGAAACTTACATTGCTTACAAAAGGGAGAATGAGGTAAGTCCAATGGACTTAAGACCACATCCTCATGAGTTTAATCTTTATTATGATGTTTAAGATTTTATAAAAATCTTATTCTGGATATTAAAAAACCGCCTTTAAACAGGCGGTTTTTTTTATGTCATTCTGTCGATAATTTTGATAGAAAAAGTAATGGCTAAAAAAGCTACCTATTCAGCAAAAAATATAGAAGTTTTAGAAGGTTTAGAACCTGTTAGAAAACGTCCAGGCATGTACATAGGAAGTACAAATGAGCAAGGATTACATCACTTAGTAAATGAAGTTCTAGATAACAGTATAGATGAGGTAGTGGCTGGTTATGCAAGTGAGGTTTTCTTTCACTATAAAAAAGATGGATCAATTAAAATCAAAGATAATGGGAGAGGTATACCAATTGATTTCCATCCAAAGTTTAAAAATAAAAGAGCTTTAGAAATAGTACTTTCTACTCTTCACGCCGGAGGAAAATTTGATAATGATTCTTATAAGACATCAGGTGGATTACACGGCGTTGGAATTTCAGTTGTAAATGCACTTAGTTCATCTTTTGAGGTAAAGGTTTTTAAAAATAGTAAAAAATACTCTCAATTATATTCTATGGGCAAAGCAAAAACAAAAATTAAAATTGAAAAATGTAAAAAAAATGAAAAAGGAACTGAGGTAATTTTTATTCCAGATAAAACTATTTTTGAAACAACACAATTTTCTCCAACAAAATTATATGATTTTATTAAAATGAAGGCAGTTCTTGTATCAGGAACATTTATAGATTTTAAAATTGATAAAGAATTAATTAGCGATAACACACCTAATAATGAAAAATTTCATTTTAAAAATGGAATTGCTGACTTTTTAAATTTAAATAATAAAAGTACTGATAAACTATTTGATAATCAATTTTCAATAATTAACAATATTAATGATAATGAAAAGTGCGAAATATTTATAAGTTTTAATCTAAATGAAAAATCTTCACTAATATCATTTTGTAATACTATTGCCACTCCGGATGGGGGATCACATGAAAACGGTTTTAAAAATGGAGTTTTAAAAGCCATAAAGCTATATGGTCAAAAAAACCAAGTATCGAAAATATCCAATATCAACATTAATGATTTAATAGACTATTCAGATATAGTTATTTCTATATTTATCAACGAACCCAGCTTTGAAGGACAAACTAAGAAAAGAATTATTATGCCAAAGCTGCAAAAGCAGCTTGAAACAATAATTCAAAATGAATTCCTTTCATGGCTTAATTCAAATAAGAAAATTACAAAAAATTTAATTGAAACATTAATTGAGAGATCCTTATTAAGAACAGATTTAACTAAAATAAAAGAACTTGAAAGAAAATCGTTTAAAGAACGTAACAAACTTCCAGGTAAATTAGTTGATTGTTCCAGCAAACAAGTTGATGGAACAGAATTGTTCATAGTTGAAGGGGATAGCGCTGGAGGCTCAGCAAAACAAGCTCGCAACAGAGAATTACAAGCAATACTTCCTTTAAGAGGTAAAATATTAAATGTATTTAGTGTTAGCTTATCTAAGATAGCTGATAATAATGAAATTCAAAATCTCATCCAATCACTTGGATGCGGTATTGGTAAAAATTTTGATTTGTCAAAATTGCGCTATGAAAAAGTTATTCTAATGACAGATGCAGATGTTGATGGATCACACATCGCAACCTTACTTATTACCTTCATTTATAAATATATGAGACCTATTATTGACAATAATAGATTATTTTTAGCAATGCCACCACTTTTTAAAATCCAACAAAAAGATAAAGTTTTTTATGCATATGATGAAGATGAAAAAGATAAAATTATAAAAAAAGAATTTTCAAATAAAATACATCTAACTTTGAGTCGTTACAAGGGGCTTGGAGAAATGCCTGCGGATCAACTTAAATCTACTACTATGCATCCTGAAAAAAGAAAATTATTAAATGTAAATATAAATCTAGGAAAAAAAGAATTAAAAGAAACAGAAAATTTATTTGAATCTTTAATGGGAAAAAAAGCAGAATATAGATTTAAGTTCATACAAGAAAATGCTAATTTTACTGACCAAAT
>MDSV01210127.1_pt1 | contig 13537 bp, 13 predicted proteins | sample 810851 | NCBI WGS metagenome assembly MDSV01 (sample SAMN05326640, study PRJNA326480) | marine metagenome | isolation source: seawater | place: Atlantic Ocean: North East | collected 2012 | reverse complement strand
GCAGGAACGCAAAGCGGCGAACCGGTCACCGGGTCTTCGATCACGACCGTCGGTAGGCCGAAAACCCGTTCAACGATCTCGGATGTGATCACCTCGCCCGGAGCACCCTCGGCAACGATTCCACCATTAGCCACTGCGACAAGGTGGTTTGCGTAACGGGACGCCAGATTGAGGTCGTGTAGCACCATTACGATGGTTCGACCCTCGTTTGCGTTGAGCTGTTTGAGCAGTTCGAGCACGTCGACTTGGTGCGCGATGTCAAGGTAGGTCGTCGGCTCATCGAGCAGCATCAGCGGCGTGTCCTGAGCGAGTGCCATGGCGATCCACGCGCGCTGGCGCTGGCCACCGGAGAGTTCGTCTACGGGCCGTCCCTCGAATTTGAGCATGTCGGTTATCCGCATTGCCCGTTCGCAGGCTTCCTCATCGCGGGGGCTCCACTGCTGGAACACCTTCTGGTGGGGATAGCGGCCGCGCCGCACGAGGTCGGACACGATCACGCCCTCGGGTGCGCGGGGCGCTTGGGGCAGTAGTCCGAGTCGGCGGGCAACTGCTTTGGTGGGCTGTTCGTTGATCGCTTCACCATCAAGAATCACTGCGCCGCTCACCGGTCTGAGCAGGCGGGCCATGGCCCGAAGCAGCGTCGACTTCCCGCAGCCGTTGGCCCCAATGATCGCCGTGATCTCGCCGGGCGGGATCACGATGCCGAGTTTTGTGACGATGTCAGGGCCGCCATAAGACAACGTCAGGCCCTCAGCGCTGAGTGTCGGTGCGTCGGACTCAGAGTGCACGGTTGTACCTAGCCAAGAGGAAGAGGAAGTACGGACCACCGATTGCGCCGGTGACGACACCGGCCGGCAGGCTCGTTGGCGCGAACAGGCGCTGGGCGATCAGATCGGCGCTGAGCAGGAAGGCGCCGCCGACGACTGCGGTCAGCAATAATGTGCCTCCGGTGAGTTGGCCGACCATCAGCCGCACCATGTGAGGGACGAGGAGGGCGACGAAGCCCAACGGGCCGATGACGGCGACGGCCACGGCCGCGAGCCCCGATGCAACTGCGATCAACGCCAATCGGTCACGTTCGACGTGAATGCCGAGTCCCGCCGCCGCTTCGTCTCCTAACTGCAGAAGGCGCAGACGTTGGGTCAAGACGAATGCGGCCGGGGTGAGCAGCAACAAGCCGATGGTGAGCGTCCGGGCGTCTTCCCAACTGACACCGAATAGCGAACCGGCTTGCCAGCGAGCAGCGGCGGCGATCCGCTCGATAGGGAAACGGACGGTGATGAAGGTGATCACGGCCCCGAGCAGTGCTTGCACCCCAACACCGACAAGCACGAGCCGCGAACCCGAAACACCATGATTCCAGGCAAGAAGGTAGATGACCGCAGCAGCCCCCAGCGCGCCACCGAAGGCGGCTACGGGCAACAGTCCGATGTTCTTCCCGGTTGCGAGGATTAGCACGGCGAAGACTGCAGCGCCTGTATTGACTCCGATGATGTCGGGCGAGACCAGCGGGTTGTTGATCAATGCCTGGAAGATGGCGCCTGACATGCCGAGACACATGCCCGCGAGGATCGCAACGGTCACTCGGGGAAAGCGGAGCGTGTTGACGATAAAGTCGAACTCACCTCCCCGGGCCCAGAACGCCTCGCCGAGGGCGTCCCATGCGCCGATCGGGAAGTCGCCGACGATCAATCCGACGACCAACAACGTGCCGGCGAGTATCAACCCGGCCACCCCGATGACGATCACGCGGGACTGAATGAGTGCACTGACTGACCCAATACGAATCGAGAAGCGTCGATTGGGCACGACGTCGGCCAGACGGAGCGCAGCAAAGACGCCGAGCAAGCTGGCGGTGACGATCATTGCGGTGTCGGCTGCGGGCGCAGCGATGGCGAACGTCACAGCTCCGCCAACTTCGTGAACCGGACGAGATAAATCAAGAACGGCGCTCCAATTGCTGCGGTGACGATCCCGACTTGGAGCTCGGACGGCCGGACGACGACCCGACCGACGACGTCGGCGCCGAGGAGTAGGCAGGGGCCGAGAACCAGGCTGTAGAGGATTATCCAGCGATAGTCGGGTCCCACGAGCGCCCGCACCATGTGAGGGATCGCAAGGCCGATAAAGGCGACTGGGCCGGCAATCGCAACCGCACCGCCAGCCAGGGCGACGACCACCACCGCTGAGATCGCCCGGACGGAGTTGACGCGCTGTCCGAGACCTGCTGCGACGTCCTCACCCATCGACAAGAGGTTCACCTGCCGACCGAGCGCCATGGCGCTGATCAGAGCGGCGATGATGATGGGCCATAGCAGCGCAATCTCGTCGGTGCCTCGCCCGGCAATTGAACCCGCCAGCCAGAAGCGGGCTTGGTCGAGCGTCTCCTGGTCCAGCAGCAAGAGGCTCGTAGTCCAGGCGCCAAGCAGGGCGGTGATCACGACACCAGCGAGGGCGAGCTTGACTGGGTTGGCGCCGCCCGGCCCGACTGAGGCGACGGCATAGACGAGCACTGCAGCGCCAGCCGCTCCAATGAAAGAGAACCAGACATAGCCTTCGGGGGAGACGAAGCCGCCAACGAAGATGGCGGTCACGATCGCAAATGACGCGCCCGTGTTGACCCCGAGGATACCCGGGGCCCCGAGAGGGTTCCGGGTCACGCCCTGAGTGATTGCGCCTGCGACGGCAAGGCAGCCGCCGGCGACCGCTCCTAGGAGGGTTCGGGGTACTCGCAGCTCCCGGACCACGATCTGTCCTTGGATGCGGTCGTCGTAGTCGAAGAGCGCATTCCAGGCGGTGGCGTTGTCGACCTCGAGCGAGCCACAACGCAGGCTCAACAGGACAAACAAGGAAAAGAGCGCGAGCGAGCACGGAAGGGCCAGGGCATGGTTGCGCACCAGGGGGCCAGCGGTGGGGCTGCGTGTGCGGGCCATCGTCGAAGCCATGATCGGGCCGCCGGTCAGCAAGCCGACGATGCCCACCACCTCGAACCATGAGAACTGGAATTCGGGGATCGACTCGGGCCAGATCAACAAAGCGGCGACCATTGCGATCAGGGCTGCGAGCGCGACCCAGGACACCCGGGACAAGACATCGTCATCTGGGCCGACATCGACAGAAGACTCATCCGCCACGCTCACTGCGCTGATGATAGGTATTCCTAATAGGATTTACGAGGCGCGATGTACACTCCCTGCAGTGTTCGGTCGCCGCTGCGAATAGATTCTGGATGATCTCGAAGGAGTATTCCCATGAGCCGGCCGAAAGAACATGGTGGAGGCCGGGCGGGCCCACCGATCGCGGGTGATCCATCTTCTTTTCCGATCGACGCCGAGTTGTCCCGCACGCTCGTCGCCGCAAACCGAATGGCGACGCTGTCGACTTTGACTGCAGCGGGCTACCCATACGGCAGCGTCGTCTCGTACGCAGCCGATGATGTTGGTCAGCCGATCGTGCTGATTAGCGAGATGGCCGAGCACACGGTCAACGCTCGCGGTGACGACCGAGTGAGCATGCTCGTGGTCGACATGAGCGGCGACGGTGACCCGCTCGGGAACGCCCGTCTTACCATGGTCGGGCGAATTGAGTTGCTTGAGCAGCCCGGTGATCTCCGCAATCGCTATCTCGAGAAGCATCCGTACGCGTCCTATTACGCCGACTTCACCGATTTCGGTTTCTGGCGCATCAACGTCGAGTCGGTCCGCTACGTCGGCGGCTTCGGTCACATGAGCTGGGTCGACGCTGACGGCTACGCCGGAGCTGAGGTCGATCCGCTTTCCGAGGTCGCCGGTGGCATCGTCGAGCACATGAATGACGACCATCGCAACGCCAACCTGCTCTACGTGCAGGTGCTTGCCGGTCTCGGCGATGCGACTGACGCCAAGATGGTGGGAGTCGACCGCTACGGGGTGACGCTTACTGCAGACACCCCAGCCGGACCGCGTATGGCGAGGTTGTCGTTCGCTAACCCACTCACCGATTCCGATCAGGCACGCCCGGCTGTGATCGAACTTCTCGGCGAGGCACGCGCCCAAGCATCGAGCTGATTGCTATGCGGGACCCCATGCGGGGTGGCGGTGTCAGGCGTCGTTGGCCTGATCAGCGATCCAGTCGCGTTTAATCTCTCGCCAGGCCTCGTCGGTGTAGGTGCGGCGCCAATACGGCGAGATGGATGCACGGTCCGTGTTGATGTCTCGCTCGGCGAGTAAGTGTTGTCGCACGGCGCGTACCTCTGCGGCCTCCCCGTGAACGAAGACGTCGAAACTTCCCTCCGGAAAGTTCATTGCCGCAACGGCATCGGGAAGTAGAGCCTCGATATCGTCTACGCCCTCCCGGTGCAGCCAGGTGATCGACACGTCACCCTGACTCGGGAGGTCAAGTTCACACCCTTCGTCGTCGACGACAGCGACAATCTGGACTTGCCGCCCGGGCTCTATTGCCTCGAGCGCCGCCCCGATTGCGGGCAGCGCGGATTCGTCGCCGACCATCAAGTGCCAATCAACGTCGATCGAAGGTCGGTACGAGCCGCTCGGGCCGGAGAATTGAAGCCGGTCACCGGGCTTTGCGCGTTCTGCCCAACTGCCGGCGAAACCGACGTCACCGTGGGCGACGAAGTCGATGGTCAGCTCTGAGGCTTCAGCGTTCCAGCGTCGTACGGTAAAGCGTCGTGGCTTTGGTCGCAGCTCTGCGTCAACGCCATCGAGGTCGTCGTCGGTAAACGGCACTGAGATTGGCGAGTTCAATGGAAGAAATCGGGCGTTGATGTACGCATCGGTGGCGGAGGAGGGCTCGAACGCATTGAGCTCGCCACCGGACAATACGACGCGGATCATCGATTGGCTCAGGCGCTCAACTGAGCGAACTTCTGCGTACACGGAGGACTTCTCTCATCGCATTGTCTTGATCGGGCTGTGATCAGTTAGGAAGACCTAACTAGGCTATAGGAGCTCAACGGTTAGGACCAAGAGACCAATGCCAAGAAAGAGTGCCGCCGCGCCGAGCCGAATGACTTGCGGGGGCATCCGTCGAGCGATGGCTTCGCCAAATACGACCCCGAGGAGTCCTGCCGAAGTGATGCCGGCCGTTGCTCCGATCCATTTGGCGGCCGTTTCGCCGCTGGCAGCGAGTGAGATCGTTGCCAGCATCGTCTTGTCGCCGAGTTCGGCCAGCACAATCGCTAGCGCGATCGACCCGGCGACACCGACCGCCGCTCGGCCGGTCCCCGTCTGTTTAGGGTCGCCGACATCGGGGTCGCCGGCGCGCAGGGTGGCGAACGCGACAGCGATGAATACGAGCGCTGCGGCGATGTTTACGGCTCGGGTGGGAAAGGCGGCGCCGGCGACGGCGCCGATCAATACTGACATCGAGCTGATTGCGATGTAGCCAACAACTACGCCGGTCGCGACTAGGCGAGCTTGATAGCGGGTTGCGAAGCCAGCTGCTGCGAGTTGGGTCTTGTCTCCAAGCTCGGCGAGGAACACCATCCCGAACGCCGTTAGGAGATCCTGCACACCTGCAGCATGCCGTAAGTCTGGGTCATCACGCCGCAATGCGTCTTGGTCGAATTGCCTCTTTTATCCTGCCGTTCTCGCCTTCGCCGTTGAAAGCGGCGGCTCTGTCGTCGAGGTAGCGCTTGTTTGAGCGCGACACCGCCCGCCGAGTCCGCTCGCAGCTACGGACTCGGCGGGCGAGAATGCCGCCTGCTGCCCTGCAGTAGGGGGTTAGGAGGGCCCTTCAGGAGTTGGTGTCAGTTGCATGGGGTGCGCGCCGACGCTAGGAAGCCGCAGAAGTCCTCCTCGGTGACGAGCCACGCGCCGTCGACTCGGGCGATCACCCGGTCGAGGTCGGTGTATGCGGGGCTATCGCCGAAGTAGACGTCATAGATAATGGTGGCCACATCGCCGTTGATCGTGGCGCTGGTGGGATTGAGTGAGATACCGCCGCTGTTCGATGCGCCTTCCCGGTAACCGGTGTTGCTTGCTTCAAGCGAGGTTGCGTTCTCGAGGTGAGGGGCCTTTTCCTCCCAAGCCGCCTCGCTGTCGTAGACCAAGGCGAAGGCAGCCATGGCCGCCTCCGCCTCAGGGCTGAGCTCGGCATCAGGTGTGTCCGCTGAGCCGGGCTCGGCCAAAAGGGGGACCAATTTCTCAACGAGGAATTCCGCGCTCAGGATTGTCGAGAAGCTGAGCGCCCCAAAGAGCTCGCTTCGTTGCGGAACCCAGACGACGCGATCTTCCTGGAAGACCGAGAGACTCTGCCATAGCGAATCGGCCTCGATCGCCCTCTGGGTGACGGGGTCTGCGACGATGATGAGCCGATCGACGTCGAGCAGGTCGAGTTGCTCGGCGCTGATCTGGAGCGAGTCGAGATCGCCTATGGCCTCGGTGAGGTCCGCGTTCCGGGTGAACCCCAGGTCGCTGAAGAAGCGTGTAGGCGCGGTGTCGCCGACGACCCAGTACTCACCTCCCTCGTACGCATTGAGCCAGGCGAGGGTGGCACCACCGAAGTTGTCGTTGAGACGAGCGGCGTCGAGAATCGTCGCCTGGGTGAGGCGGATCCGTTGGGCGGCTTCTTCGCTCAGCCCCAGAGCGTCGCCGATCACCTGGGTCTGTTCCTGCCACGACATGCTGAAGGCAGCGGTGCCAGCAGCCTCGGGGATCGTCGGTGCGATCTCGGAGAGGATGTCAAACTCCTCCTGGGTTAGGCCAGCGTGGGTCGCGATGATCAGGTCCGGTGCGAGCCCAGCAATCGCCTCGTAGTTGAGTTCGCCGGAGGTCATGGTGAGCACGTCGGGCGTACCATCGCCCAGTTCGTCAGTCGCCCAGGGCCAGGTGGCATACGGAAACTCGCCGAACCACTCGCGAACGGCGATGGGCGTTACGCCGAGGGCGAGCACGGGGTCTTGCTCGGAGAAGCCGAGGGTCATGACTCGTTGGGGCGTGCCCTCAATAATGGTCTCGCCAAAGGTGTGAATGATCGTGGTTACGGCGGGTTCGGATTCACTCGATGGTGTCGAATCGCTAGTGATTTCGGTCGCAGGTTCTGACGCTGACGCGCCGGCGAACGCAGACGCGGACGCTGATTCCGGCTCCGAAGCGGCGTCGTTGTCGCCACAGGCCGCAGCGAGGAGGGCCAGCGCAGCGACGCAGACAAATTTGAAGCGGAGGGAACGCATCATGCGACGTCTTTCGAAATCGGGGCTGCTTCAAGCACGATGTCGAACGACAACAGTTCAGCGCCGTGCGCGACCGGCTGCTCGCTAGCCTCGGCGTGGCCCCGAGCGAACGCGGGGGAACTCACCCACTCGAGGAAGTCGGCCTCGGACGCCCATCGCGTGTACACGAACCAGGTGTCGCCATCGGCCGGCCTCAGCAGCTCGAAGCTCTCGAAGCCCTTCATGGTCTCGACCTCTCCGACCCGCTGCTCGAACCGACGCAGCAGTTCGTTGCCAGCGTTGGGCGGCACGGTGATGGCGTTGATACGAACGATGCTCATCTGTTGCCTTCCTTGTCATGAGTGCGGGCAGTCGCTCTAAGTGAACGGGTCTGCGTCTCGTATTCCAGTTCGTCGGCTAGGCACACGGCGTAGGCGATCTCGGCGACCTCGGCGACGTGCTCCTCGGTCCCCTCTGCCACCGCACGGACTGCAACGACGGTCACACCGAGCCCTGGGTCGGGTTTCAGGTTCACCTCGACGAGCGCCGCAAGGGCAGGGTCGGCATCGAGGTTCTCGATTCGGTCGAAAACGTGACCGGGGTGAAGCAGGGTTGCGAACCAGTGCTCGATCGCCCCGAACCGGCGCCGGTGGATATCGCCGCGGTGACGATCCAGCAGACCACCGATCGTGAAGTTGGTGTCGGCCCACGCATCGTCGGGCCGCCCAAGCCGCGCCGACCCGATCACTGAGCGACGCATCGTGCATAGGTCCAGATCAGCGTTCGGAGAGGCCCCGACCTCGAGGCGGGCGCCCTCGCAGGTGTCGACGATTAGCGTCGCCCCAGATGCGGCATGTGCGAGACCGACGGTGAGACGGAGTCGTTCGAAGACTGTGGTCATGGTGCGGTGAGCTCCTCAAAGGCGGTACGAAGCTCGGCCAGCAGCGCCCCGGTGCGGGGACCGTTGCCGAGAAGGAGTTGGTCGTCACGACTAATGACGGCGAGATTCTGGCCGGCTGGGGTCTGTCCCAGGCCGCCGACATCCATCAGGCCCTCGATGCCACCGACTGAGTCGAGACCGGCATCGGGGACGAGGATGATGTCGGGCCCGATCGCAAGGATCGCCTCGGCGTTGACCGGTGCCCCCTCCCCAATACCGAGCAGGTCGGCGGCATCAATCCCACCAGCAGCTTCGATAAGCCAGTGCGTAGCGGAGGCCTCTCCGAGTACGAACTGTGTTGACTCACCGCGCAGGTAGAGCGAGATCACGATGGGCGGGTCGTCAGCGGATTCCAGACGATTGGCGGCGATGGTCGTCTCCAGCTCGACGGCCAGCACCTCGCCGCGCTCGGGAACACCAAGCGCCGCAGCGACAGCACGGATCTTGGCAGCGGGGCCCTCCGGTGACGATTCGTTGGGGACGATCACCAGCGGGTAGCCGAGGCGACGGAGGTCGTCGAGAGCGCCCTCGGGCCCGGCGATCTCGGTAGCGAGGAGCACGGTGGGAGCGAAGCTGGCGATCGACTCGGCGGTCAGTGACCGCTGGTACCCAATCTCCGGAAGGGCGTCGGCCTCAGGTGGGTACGTAGCCGAGAGGTCAGTCGCAACGACGTTGGCACCGAGTCCGAGCGCGAAAACAACCTCGGCGACGGTGCCGTCGAGTGGGATGATGCGATCGACGGCTGCGATGGTGACCTCGTTGCCAACATGGTCCACCACTGTCACCGGCAGCACCGGCGCTGTATCTGCCTTGTTGGCAACATCAACTTCTTCGGCCTTGGGTTCGTCCAAGGTGGCTACCGAAGTGGTTGTCGTCGCAATGGGCGCTGCGGGGACCGACGTTGACGCTGTACTAGAGCCGCACCCGGCGAGGAGCACGGTGGCGAGTACGAAGGTGCGTGCCCCAGAGCGCATGTTAGGTATGCCTACCAAAGTCAGATAGGCAACGCAACCTCAAAAAAGGAAACACCGGCCCGAAGGCCGGCGGCTCAATTTCGTTAGGCGCTGACCGGGATCTGTCAGCGTGCGGTCACGAGGATGCGAGAGCTGGCGAAGCCACCCACACCGACTGCGTTGCCATCGATCGTGACGGTTGAGGTGCCGTCGGGCGATATGGCCGTGACGGTGCCCCTCGAGCCGGGGATGATCGACGACTGCTCGAGGAAGTCGAGCATGCCCTCTGCGAACTCGAGCTCCTCGGGAATGCGCTGCACTTCGAACTCCTTGCCCACACTGATCGCCTCGAGGGCGACTAGGTCGGGGGCTTCATAGCCGCTGCCGGGAATCGGGTTGCCGTGGGGGCACGTGGTCGGATCGTTAAGACGGGCAACCATGGCCCTTTCTACCGTGGGGGAAATGACGTGCTCCCACTTGCCGGCCTCTTGGTGGGCGTCGGCCCAGGAGAGTCCGAGTACGTCGGTCAAGAAACATTCGGCCAGACGATGTCGACGAACGACTGTCTCGGCGAGGTGCATGCCCTTCTCGGTGAGCTTGATTTCCCGCCCCGCTTCGATCAGGCCCTCGACCTCAAGGCGTTTCATCATCTCGCTCACTGCGGGACGACTCACTTCCATGCGCTCAGCGATTCGGGCCTGAATGACATCAAGGTCGTCTTCGCCGAGTTCATAGATTGTTTCGCAGTATTCCTCGAAAGCTGGATGCCACTCCGGCGATTCATACTCACTCATGTACTCGATCTTACTGTCGTGGGCGACGCTTCGCCGAGTCGGCTTGACACACCTATCGGGAGCTATTAGGTATACCTAACGTGACCCCGGATCGTGCTGTCCAGACCCAACCACTCCATGCGACTCCCGGCTGGATCCGCCAGTGCTCCACATGTGGACACCCGGACATCCACGCCGTCTATCCGTCACCTGCGATGCTCGATCGCCCGGGATGGACCTGTGATGCCTGCGGCTGTGGTCATCACGGCGCGATTCATGTGCCCTTCGACGCCACAGAGTGTCCAGCCATCCGAGCGAGCGGCTGGATCGAATGATCGACGAACGCCTTGAACTCGCCACTGCCCTGATCCACACGCTGCCAGGCGGAACCCTCGTGGCCGTTAATGACACGGGGCAGACAATCACCGTCGGCCGTCATCCCAGCGCGGATGTCAACCCATGTCGCTGGCGGTCGGTCGTTGTCGATCACATCGAAGGTCGAGTGCAGCCACCGTTTGCTGACCTCTCTCTCCGCGAGATCGGCGGGTCACTCGAGCGGGCCGAGTCGGGCGGGTTCATTGATCGTGCTGAGCCCGATCGTCACTGGTTCGCCGCAAAGCTTCCGCCGTGTGTCGCCGTGCAGGTGCTGCGAGAGGTCGACCTAAAAGGTTTGCCGGAAGAGGTCGTTAGTGCGAGCGTCCGCCCCGACCTCGAGCTCGGCGTCACTGTTGTCGGTGTCGGTATCGATGCACCGTGCATGGCCAATGCTCTTGACACGCTCGCTGCCGACATCGGCGGTGCACTTGCCGTAGCCGAGCTCTGCGCGTCGATCTCGATCGTCTAAGGCCGATTCAGTCCTGGACGACGTGCTCGGCGAAACGAGTACGAGCTCGACGCCACGCATCATGATCGATTGTTCCGTCAACTCGCACGACCGCAGCTGCGTCTCGGCCCATAGCCATAACGTGATGGATGTTGTCGGGCACCGACAGCCCCTGTCGCCCGAATACGAGCACCCGCGGGTCCTCGGGTTCCCATGCTTCGACGAGCGCGCGACTGCCGGCATGGGCCCGCTCATAAGTCGGGTACACCCGAGCCTGGCGTCGGGTCTCGGTTGCGACGTGTTGGGGATCAGGGAGGCCTGAGCGGATCAGTTCGTCGGCCACGAGGGCGCCGAGATCGTCGTCTGTGGAGTTCCAGAGTTCGTCGTCGACCCAACACGGGACCTCGGCGCACAGCACCGTCTGGCCAGCCGGGTCGTCGGCGTTGCGATAGTTCTTGCACTCTGACAGGCGGCTGGTGTGGATCGACGCGTCGGGGAAGTAGTGCGCGTCGAACGGCGTGAACTGCGGCCGGTCGAGCACCAGGTAAATAAGAATCATCGCCCGGGTGCGCAGCGCGTCGACCGCATCGACAACGGCGGGATCAGGAGCGGGCTCAAGCGCACGGACCAGCAGGTCAATCGGCATCGATGACAGCACAGCGTCGAACTTGTCGGTTGCGCTGGCGGCAGTCACCTCGACGTCTTCGGTGCAGCGGATCGCCTCGACGGGCGCACACAAACGTTGGTCAACACCGGCGTTGATGCCGGCCGCCCCGAGAGCATCGCTGATCTGACCGTACCCATTGCGTGGATAGAAGAAGGTTCGCCCGTCGGCTTTGGCGGCCTTGAGCGCCTTGGCGAAGATCTGGAGCGGCGAGGTGGCTGACACACGCTTGTCGGCGAGTTCGACGGTCAGGTCGTCGGCGGGCTCGCCGTACAGCTTCTGGGCATAGGGCCGGTAGAAGCGCTCAGCGACGGTGGGGCCTAGGCGCTGCGAGATTGCCTTGTCGAAGCTGTCGACCTCGCCGCGCCGCAATGGTTTCTTGAGCGTGTCGATACCGACACGCGCCGAAAAGCCGAACGGCAGCTCCTTCACCATCGGGCCGGGCTGGAGCGGGAAGCTGACCCAGCGGTCCTCGAGGCGGATCCGTCCGTTTCGGATGCGAGTTTGCAGATCGTCGCCAAGCAGGTTCCGGATCCGGGCCATCAGATCGGGGTCGGTAGCAGGGTGCAGGCGGTGGGAGCCGTAGTCGACCCGCTGGCCGGCCACCTCGAAGCTGGCGGACATGCCGCCGACCCGGCCGGCGGCCTCGTAGAGCACCACGTCGTGGCCCGCCTCGGCGGTTTCCAGCGCTGCCAACAGTCCGGCCGGCCCAGCGCCGATCACAGCGATACGGCTCATCGCATCTCCCCTGGTGGATTCGCAGACGGCTCTTGTAAGGTGAGCTTAATGTCTGCTGACCACCCTAATGTACCGGCAACCCGCGTCGCCGAGCACCGTGTCGTCGTGACCGGTGCCGCCGGGTTCATCGGGTCCACCGTCGTCGATCGGCTTTTAGCCCTTGGCGCCGAGGTAGTCGGCATAGACGACTACGACCCGTGGTACCTGCCGGCTCGCAAGCAGGCAAACCTCGCCACAGCCAGTGTCCACGAACGCTTCTCGCTCGTCGAGGCCGACGCCTTCGATGTCATCGGCGACGTGTTACGTCCCGACGATCTCGTAATCCACCTCGCCGGTCGCCCCGGAGTGCAGGACTCCTGGGGTCTCGGCTTCACTGACTACAGTCGCCGTAACATCGAACTCACTCAGCGCGTCTACGAAGAGGCACTCGGTGTCGGAGCCAACCGTGTCGTGTACGCCTCGAGCTCATCGCTCTACGGCGGGTCGTCGACTAGCGACAATCGCCGTGCTGCGCCGATCAGCCCGTATGGCGTCTCCAAGCTCGCTGGCGAGCACCTTGCGAACGTCTACGCCGAGCGAGGGCTCAACATAGTGTCGCTGCGGTATTTCACCGTCTACGGCCCGCGCCAGCGCCCCGACATGGCGATGCACCGCATGTTCGAGGCCACCAAGGCCAATGGAAGCGTTTTCATCCGCCGTGGCGACGGTCTACAGCGTCGTGAATTCACCTTTGTCGGCGACGTTGCCGAGGCCACGATCCTGAGTGCGGTGGCTCCCGCAGCGCCAGGCACGAGCCTCGACATCGGCGGTGGCGAATCGGCCTCGCTGCTCGACGCGATGGCGCTCGTCGAAGAACTCGCAGGTCCGATGCGCACCGAGACGCTTCCGGCGCCTGCCGGCGATCCGCGTGCCACCGCAGCCGATCTGCAGCCAACGATCGACGTGCTCGGCTGGGTACCTACCACTTCGTTATTCGACGGCTTGTCGGCGCAGGCCAGCTGGCATGCCGTCCAGCCCGATCACGACATGGTGATCGAACTCGGCTGATCCTCGGAATCGGTCGCCTCGAGCGGTTCCGCTTGGCGCTTCGCGCCTCGCCACGCGAGGACCACGGTGACGCCTAGGACCGCTAACCAGACGAACGTCATTACGGAGTCCCAGTCGTTGAGGCGCTGGTGGTCAGGAAGGGTTGCCGCAAGCACTCTGTACCAAGGGCTCTCGACATCGTAGAAGTCGACGATCAGAGCCCGACGGTCGGTTGACGCCTCCCAGGCGAGGATCAACCAGGTCGCAGTGCCGAGAAGGGTGGCGGTGACGACCCCGACCAGGTGGTGGGTGCGGTCGCCGACCCACAGCGCGATTGCGATGACGGCGAACGGCAACACCGGGGTGATCTGGCGTCCTGGCCACCACCAGCCGTGCATCGTGAGCGCCACCCACGTGGCCACGATCCATCCCATGAGAATCACGCCTGCGGCGAGCACGCTCGGGAAATC
>MDSV01178950.1_pt1 | contig 13537 bp, 16 predicted proteins | sample 810851 | NCBI WGS metagenome assembly MDSV01 (sample SAMN05326640, study PRJNA326480) | marine metagenome | isolation source: seawater | place: Atlantic Ocean: North East | collected 2012 | reverse complement strand
AGAAATGGGAAAGTTAAATACATTAGCTGTTATAAATCAGAAAGGTGGAGTAGGTAAGACAACTACTGTTATAAATTTAGCAGCATCACTGTCCATATTGGGTCAAAATAATTTAGTTATAGATCTAGACCCACAAGGAAACGCAACGACGGGCTTCGGCAAAAGTAACAGTGATGAAAATAAAAATATTTACAACCTCTTAATAAAAAAAATTAAAATTAACGATGTAATACAAAAAACTGAAATTAAAAATTTAGATTTAATAGGATCTCACGTTAATTTATCTGGTCTCGAAGTAGAAACTGCAAATGACTCAAATAGAGCATTTGTATTAAAAGAAATTCTTAATGCTGAGAAGAATGGCCTTTTGAAAAAGTACGATAATATTTTCATTGACTGTCCTCCTTCTTTAAGTCTTTTAACTATTATGGCTTTGGTAGCCAGTGATGAATTATTAGTACCATTACAAACAGAATTTTTTGCCTTAGAAGGTATTACGCAACTCGTAAAAACCATTGACAGGATCAAAGAAAATTTAAATCCTAGTTTAAAGATAAGAGGCATATTGTTAACTATGTTTGACAAAAGAAATAAATTATCAGCAGAAGTTGATAGAGAAGCAAGAAATTATTTTAAGGAGAAAGTATATCAAACTGTAATACAAAGAAATGTTCGATTATCAGAAGCCCCTTCGCATGGTTTGCCATGTGTTATTTATGATAAAAATTGCGTTGGTAGCAAATCATATTTTAAACTTGCTGAGGAATTTATAAAAAACAATCAAATAGAAAGCGCTGCATGAGTCCAGGTAAAAAAAAGGGTTTAGGTCGAGGTTTATCAGCTTTATTCGGTGATGAAAAAATAACAGATAGTGCCCAAAAAACTACTAAAACAAACGAGGTTTTAATTGGAGATTTAATCAGAAATCCTTATCAGCCCAGGCAAAATTTTGATAAAGAAAAGCTTGAAGAATTGGCAAATTCCATCAAAAAAAACGGCATTATTCAACCAATTGCTGTAAGGCCAAGTAAGTCTGATCCAGGTAGGTTTGAGATAGTTGCTGGTGAAAGAAGATGGCTTGCTGCTCAAAAAGCAGGATTGCATAAAATACCAGTTTTTATTCTTGATCTAAGTGATGTTGAATCATTAGAAGTAGCTATTGTTGAAAACATTCAACGAGATGATTTAAATCCCATAGAAGAGGCTAAGGGTTATAAAAGATTGAATGAAGAATTTAGATACGATCACGAAAGTATTTCAAAACTTATGTCTAAAAGCAGAAGTCATATAAGTAACACTCTAAGACTTTTAACTTTACCGTCCGATGTTATTTCTATGCTTGAGGAAGGATCTTTAACCTCTGGCCAAGCAAGACCTTTAATTGGCATTTCAAATGCATCTTCCATAGCTGAGGAGATAGTTGCTAAAAATTATAGTGCCAGAAAAGTAGAATATTTAACAAGAAATAAAAAAAATAAAGGTGAAAAAATTGTAGATACAAACATTCTTAAAACACAAGAAAGAATCGAACGTATCTTAGGTTTAAAAGTCAATATTCTTAATAAAAAAAATAATTCTGGAAAAGTTACTATTGAATATAAGGATCTAGATCAATTTGATTTAATTTCAAATTTGCTTACTAAGCATTAGCTAACTGACATAGATCAATAATTAGCTTTTTAATTAGTAAATTTTTATTAATAGTTGTGTTGGACTTAATTTTTACCTCCAATTTATAAGTCTCATTAAGTACTTTTCTTATTTTTTTACTTTTCCATTTTTTTGCTTGTTCTATAAAATTAGTTCTATCTTTCCAAAAAATTGGTGGTTTAAGTTGATCGACAGCACTTTCAAGGTTTTTTATGTTAGAAAGTGTATTAATTTCATTAAGTCTATTTAGCCTAATGTTTATTAAATTTAGGTAATAAACGTTTTTTTCGTTATCTAATAATGTATCTCCTAATAACTTATTTGTTATATATTTATTACCTTTCAAAGCTTCATCCTTTAATAAATTAAAGTCTTCATTAACTTTTAAGTTGAGCAAATTTTCAAGTTTCTCAGTTTCTATAATCTTGTTCTTAAAACACGTTATAATTTTATTAATTTCATTATTTAATTTAACTCGATCAAAGCTACAACTCTCTATAATTAAATTGATATTGTTTGTATTAAGCCCTGTAAATTCTTTTAGCTTTTCTTTTAATATTTTTTTAATAGTTATCTCGTTATCAGCATAACAAGGAGTAACGCCACAAATTTTAGATTTTTCGAATAAATTTCTTATTTTGGATTTTTTATCTAACAATTCTGCAAACAAAAATATTTTTTGTTCATTATCATTATCTATTAGTTCCTCAATAAGGGTTAAAATTTTATCATTAACATTATCTATAAAAATAATCTTTTCATCTTGAAATAGTGATTTGTTGTTTATTTCTCTTAAAAATAATTTGTTATCTTTCAATAGCTCTTCTTGAGAAAAAGATATTTTTTCTGAATTTTTAAATTTAGTTTTTAAATTTTTTTTAAATTCATTTTTAAGCCCTAAGTTTTCACCGTAAAATAAAAAGAAATTTTCTTTGATTAAATCTAAATTATTTTCCAATAAATAGCTTTTATATTGCATCCAATTCGTTTCTAATATTGTTTAAAATCTTATCTGCGATATTTTCAATTATTAAGTCGATTATTTTTTTTTCATTATCAAGAGTTTTCGAATGATGCTTTGCAACTTCGTAATCCATCGTATCAGCCACTATAAACTTTGATAATTTGCCTTTTCCAATTTCTTGTAATTCAACTTTTGCCTGAATCTTTAAACTATATTTCGTAATTTCATTTTTTATATTTTTTTCTTTTATATTTTTTTCTTTTGTACTTTGGAGATTAATCTTAATTAACTTTTTACCACTTTTATTCGAATACATTATTAATTTATTTTTCAGTCTATAATTAATCCTTTTATCTCCACTGAATTCTATTTCTGCAATGTTTATATTATTGTCTAACTTTTTTACTATTTTAAAACCACAGCCACTAAAAAATATTAGTAAAATAAAAATAAGATATATTTTTTTCATTAATTAGGAAGAATGTAATTTATAATTTTATTTTTAACAAATATTGTTTTTAATATTTTTTTGTTAACAATGTATTTTTTTGCCTTGGAACTCTTTGAAATTATTTTCGTAATTTCCTTTTCTGATAAACCTTTTTTAATTTTAACAATATCTCTTGTTTTACCGTTAATTTGAACAGCTATTTTAATTTCTTCAGAAATATCTTTTAAAATTTCAGGCCATTTGTCAGTATCTTTACACTTATGCAACTCTAGGCATTCATGGGCTAAATGTGGTGTAAAAGGAATCATAAGTTTCATTACTTTAATAATATTCTCATTAAGTACTTTGTTACTAATATTTTCATCGATGAAATCTTTAAAAAAATTATAGATTTCATAAAATAGTGCTATTGAAACATTAAATCTAAAATCATTAATAGATTTGTCAATTTTATTTAAATAAACATTAATTGTAATATTAAATTGATTTTCCTTCTCTTTGTTAGATTCTTTGTTTTTTCTATTTGATAATAAAAAATTCATATTCCAAATTTTTTGTAAAAACTTATTTGCAGATGAAACGCCAATATCAGACCATTGAATATCTTTTTCAGGCGGACTGTCCGATAAGATAAACCACCTTACTGCATCTGCTCCATATTGGGTAATCATTGTTTCTGGATCTATAGTATTTTTTTTCGACTTTGACATAGACTCTGCTGCACCGATAACAACCTCTGTTTTATCAGTTTTTTTTACAGCCGAGGTAGAGTTAACTTTTTCAATTTCCTCAGGATATAACCATTTTCCATTTTTATCCCTATAAGTTTCATGACATACCATTCCTTGTGTAAATAAATTTTTAAACGGTTCATTTAATTCTATTTTTTTATTAAACTTGCTTATTCCTTTTGTAAAAAATCGTGAGTAGAGTAAATGAAGTATTGCATGCTCAATTCCTCCTATGTATTGATCCACTGGCATCCAATATTTTATTTTATCTTCATCAAATGGTGACTGCTTGTGTTTAGGAGAACAAAACCTCATAAAATACCAAGATGAGTCTACAAAAGTATCTAGCGTGTCAGTTTCTCTTACTGCTTTTTTTCCAGATGATTTATGAGTTGTTATTTTCCAATTAGGATGCGTATCAAGTGGGTTTCCTTTAGAATTTAAGTCTATGTCGTCAGGCAATTCAATTGGTAATTCGCTTTTATCAACCGGAACAACAGACCCATCCTCTAAATAAATCATAGGAATAGGACAGCCCCAATACCTTTGCCTAGAAATACCCCAGTCTTTTAAGCGGAATAAGGTTTTTCTCTTTCCAAGTCCTCTTTTTTCAATTTCTCCAATTATTTTTTCTTTTGCTTGCTCAATATCCAAACCATCAAGAAAATCAGAGTTAATTATTTTACCGTTATCTGTGAATGCCTCTTTAAGTTCTTTATTTTCTTTTTTATCAGATACAACTTTAATAATTTCAAGTTTATATTTTTTTGCAAAATCAAAGTCTCTTTGATCGTGAGCTGGGCAGCCAAAAATTGCTCCAGATCCATAATCCATCAATACAAAATTAGCAAAATAAATTGGAATTTTTTTACTTTTTATAAAAGGATGCTGTGCAAATAATTTTGTTTTAAAACCTAACTTATCTGCATTTGCCAAAGCCTCTTCAGTTGTACCTGTCTTGTTACACTCTTTCTTAAATTTTTTAAATTCTTCATTATCTAAAAATTCTGCGCATAATTCATGGTCGACAGATAATGCAAGAAAACTTGCACCAAATATTGTATCCGGCCTAGTAGTAAACACACTTATTTTCTTATCTTTATCAAAAACTGAAAAATTAATTTCGCACCCAAAAGATTTTCCAATCCAATTTTGTTGCATTAATTTAACTTTTTCAGGCCATCCATCTAAGTCTTTTAAGTCATTGAGTAGATCATTTGAAAATTTAGTAATATTAAAAAACCATTGAGATAATTTTTTTCTTTCAACAATTGCATTTGATCTCCAACCCCTTCCATTAATCACTTGCTCATTTGCAAGAACTGTTTTTTCAACTGGATCCCAATTTACGTAAGTTTCTTTTCTAGACACTAGACCATTGTTATAAAAATCAATAAACAATTCTTGTTGGTGTTTGTAATATTCTTTGTCGCAAGTTGAAATTTCTAGATCCCAATCGATAGATAGACCAAGAAGTTTTAATTGAGCTTTCATTGTTTCAATATTTTGATGTGTCCAAATCCTAGGATGAAGATTATTAGATTTAGATGCATTTTCTGCAGGTAAACCAAAAGCATCCCAGCCCATTGGATGTAAAACATCAAAGCCGTTAAGGAATTTATATCGTGCTATTACATCACCAATTGTGTAATTTCTTACATGACCCATGTGGATTTTTCCTGAGGGATAGGGAAACATTTCAAGGCAATAAAATTTTTTTTTGCCGCTATTATAAAGTTTTTTTTTAGTAAATTTTTTTTGCCATTTTTTTTCAACGGCCTGGAAATTTATTCTTTCCATTTATTTTTATTTTTTTTTGGTTTTTTGTTCTTTTTCAAAAACTGCAGCCTTTCGTAAAATTACTGAATTTAACTCATTTTTTATTTTAGACTCATTTAATAAATTTACTTGACAATTATTATTTGCGTTACATTTTTTTTGATGGACTATTACTTTTAAACTACCAGCGCTTATTTCATTAGAAAGAAATCTCACAGTTATTTTTATAGAACTGTCAGTATTTGAATTGTCAGAATACCAGTCTGTGATAATCGTACCTCCTGAATAATCGACAGTTGTTAGGGGTAAAAAATCTAGAGTTTCTAAACTAGCCCTCCAAAGAGGATTAGATGAACTAAACTCATAGTTGGTGTTTCCACCTCCCAACATTCCTCCTAAACTTACACCTCTGCCTTCTTCTATATTTTTTCTAGCTTTAGCCTTTGCACCATCTGGCATTTGTCTTTGATCGACTTTTTTAAAACCTCCACAAGAAGTTAAAAAGCCCAATGAGATTAAATAAATTAATAAATAGCTGAAAAATTTTCGAATTTTCATAAGATTTTAAAAATTAACCAAACTAATAGTTTAATTACAGGAAAATCACTAAATAATTAAGTATTTAGGGAAAAAAAGTATGTTGCAAAAATGTCACAACTTAACTAAAAATTGCTTAAAATCATTTAAATTAAGCAATTTTAAATAAAAATGATCTAAAAATGTAGCAATTTAATTAATAATTAAATTAATTATTAAATTAACGTTAAAAACTAAAGGATAAACATGAAAAACATAACTAAAACTTTGTTAGTATTAGTTTCATCTCTATCTATTTCGTTTGCTGCTTACGCAGGTGGACTTGAATTAACTGGTTCAGCTAAAGCTTCATACTCAATAGGTGGTACTGATGACTCATTTGACAAAGGTATCGGTATTTCTAACGAAATGAAAGTTGCCGCTTCAGGAGAAATGGACAACGGATTTACGTGGAACTACCACTTAGACTTAGACCCAGGTGCTTCTGGTGCATTAGTACAAGACGATGCAGCATTAACAATTGGTATGGGTGACATGGGTACTATCGGATTTTTCGATGGTGAAGGTTCATTACACTCAAACTTAGCTTGGGGAATTGGTGCTCTTGGTACAGGTTCTGACTACGCAGGAAATATGACTATCTCATACGGTGGTGATATAGACGGTGAGACGAACGTACAATACCACACACCAGCAGATCTTCTTCCTTTCGGCATTACAGCTAAAGTTGGTTACCAACCAAACAGAGGCGACATGACGGGTGGAAATGACTTTAAAAACAATGGTGCAGCTAATCCACAAGCAGATACTGGTAAAAGCGCAACTCAATACAGAGTTGATGCTTCACCAATCGATGGATTAAAAGTTGGTGCTGACTACTTCATAACAGATGGCCACTTAGGTACAACTGTTCAAGAAGAAGAGTCTGGTGCTTACTATGCTCAATATGCAATCGGAAACTTCAAAATTGGTTACGGTAAAGCGATTTATGCTCCGGGTTTAACGGACAAAAACGGCAACGCAACTAAGTATGAAACTGATTCAATTGGTTTAGAGTTTGCTGTAAACGATGCGCTATCTATCTCTTACACTGAAGAGGAGTCTGAACAGACTAAAAACGTAGCCGTTGCTGATACAGCATCTACAGGATCAAAAACAAGCCTAACAGCTGAAGTTGAAACTATACAAGCCGCTTACGTAGTAGGTGGTGCAACACTTGGTGTTGCTTTAGCAGAAACTAAAAACTCAGATTACACTGCAGCAAAAGATGAGAAAGTTACAATGTTCTCAATTGCTATGGCGTTTTAATCTAAGTTAGGATTAATTCAAAAAAGCCGGCTAATTATTTTAGCCGGCTTTTTTTTTATCTCAGATAAAATTGCAAAACCGTGAGATCTTATACTCTTCAATTTATTGATATTTGATATTTTTATTCCACCTAAAGGAATAATTTTATTAAATAATAAAGTGTAATTATTAAACTTTAAAATTCCCAAAGTTTGTGAATTTCTGTCATAGTCTACAACGAACAATTTTGATAATAAAATATAATTACAACCTTGTTTAATTTTTAAAACTATTTCTCTAGAATTATGTGCAGATCCAATTATTATTAATTTACTTTTTAGAAATAAACCTTTGAAACTTTTATTATAGGAGGATAAATATAATCCGTCTGCTTTAATTTTAACTGCTAAATTAACATCGTTTGCTACAAAAAATCTAATTAGCTTAACTTTACAAAGATTCCTAAATTTTCTAAGATCTTCAATATTTTCCTTATTTTTATTTCTATAAATAATATTAAACTTGTTTAATCTTTTAATATTTCTTAAATTCAAGTCTTTGATGCTTTCTATTATTAAAAAATATTTATTTTTAAACGCAAACATATGAACACAATAATTGAAAGATTTAATAAAACAAAATCTAATATTAACTCTTTAAACCCTTTAAGACCGGTAAATATTATAGCTGTAAGTAAAACATTTTCTTTAAACTATATTATGCCTTTAGTCGAATATGGTCATATTCATTACGGAGAGAATAAAGTCCAAGAGGCTTATTCAAAATGGAGTGAGGTGAAAAAACAAAATCAAAATCTTCAATTACACATGGTTGGAAAATTACAAAGTAATAAAGCAAAAGACGCTGTAAAATTATTTGATTATATTCATTCGCTGGATAGCCAAAAACTTGCTGATGTTCTTTCTAAATGTCAGTCTAAACTTAATAAAAACCTTAAATATTTTATTCAAGTCAACATTGGAAACGAAATTCAAAAATCAGGAATACCTGTTGCAGAGTTAGACGCCTTTTATAATTACTGTATTAACGAAGCTCGTCTCAAAGTTATAGGATTAATGATTATTCCTCCCAATGATGATAAAACAGAAAAATATTTTAAATCCCTAAGTCAATTAAACAATTCACTCGCTTTAAAAGAAATAAGTATGGGTATGTCAGCTGATTATCTAGAAGCTGTAAAGCACGGCGCTACTTTCGTGAGGATAGGGAGTTCTATTTTTGGTTCGAGATCTTAATAACAGTATTTTTTTTTAAATTCTTGATAATATTAATTAATGAAATCTTATTTATAGCTACACAGCCTCGAGTTTTACTGTAATTATTTTTTGCAACATGAATAAAAATTGCACTACCTTTATTTTTTCTTATTGGATTCATATTATAGTTTAAAACAAGAATTAAATCGTAAATATTTTCGTTTTTAAAAAGCTTTTCATGACTGAAATTAAATGGAAGTTTGACTAACTGATTATATTTTTTTGATTTAGGATCATCGCACCAACCCATATTTTTTTGTATTGCAATTATTTTAATTTTAGCTTTAATATTTTTAATTCTATCTCTCCTATATAAAATAAACTTTATTTTATATTGGCCTTTAGGAGTAATAAGGTCTCCTTCCTTTTTTTTGTTACCAATTCCTTTTTTACCTAAAGCACATTTTACTTTATATTTGTTATAAGTAAGGTATTTTCTATTAATTTTAATATGCATCAATTAAATGTTTTAATTTGTGGACCTGTCTCATTTCTTAATACAATAAATGAACTTAAGCCTTTTTTAAAGTTTAATCACTTCACGGAAAAATTGAATAAAAACTACGATATAATTTTATTCCATGATGAGTCGTTTGTTGATAAGCAAAAAAAGGATTATTTTTCCAAAAGTAAATCCTTAAAGATTTGTGCGTCCTCAAAAAAAGATGTCCCAATAGCCTGTGACGCTATATTAAAACTTCCAACTACTGTAAAAGAAATTAATTTGATAATAGAAAATATTGCTGCAAAAAATAAATTTAATAGAAACTCATCAATAAAGGTTAAAAAATATATGTTAAACAAAAATGAAAAAAAATTATCTAATAAAAATAGTTCTGTTATTTTAACTGAAAAAGAGGTTCAGCTAATTGAATTACTTCTAAATAATTCAAAGCCAATTTCAAAAGATAAAATCTTATCATCAGTGTGGAACTACTCAACTGATGCGGACACCCATACAGTTGAAACACATATTTATAGATTAAGAAAGAAAATCAGTGACAAATTTATGGATGATAATTTTATTTATAATAAAAAAGATGGTTACCATTTATGAAAAAAAGAAATAAATACGCTTTTGATTTACTTTCTGTGAAATATAGAAAAAGAGTAATAAAACCTAAAAAAGGAAAAGGTAGTTTTAAAAGAAGAAAAAAGTAATTTATTTGATTCTTGCACCAATAATTTGAATCACTTTTGAGGACATTTCTGTGCCTTTAATTAAACTTTCTTTAATAGTTTTCCCGTTAATAAGCCCATGAAGAAATCCTCCAGCAAATAAGTCACCAGCACCTGTAAGATCGATTATTTTAAGATTTTTATTAGCTAAGCATTCTACTACCTCATCACCGTTTATTGCTAATGCACCTTTATTTCCTCGTGTAATGACTATTAATTTTTTAATTCTTTTTGAGAATTCAATTACTTCATTAAAGTTTGAGGTATTTATCAAAGACATTATTTCTTGTTCGTTTGAAAAAGTTATATCAAGTCTGTTTTTCACTAAGTCTAAAAAATCAGCTTTGTGTCTTTCTACACAAAATAAATCTGATAATGACATCGCTGTTTTGTTAGAATTCTTAATCGCTTTGTGAAAAGCTTTTTTTGGTTCACCTTCATCCCACAGATATCCTTCTAAAAACAAAATTTCAGCTTTCTTAATTGCATTGACATCGATATCCTCTTCATTGACTTTACCTGCAGTGCCCAAAAAAGTTATCATAGTTCTTTCAGAGTCTGGCGTGATTAAAATTAAGCAGGTTCCAGTTGGTATTTTTTCTTTTTTCTTTGAATAGAAGTATTCAACTTTCTCTTTTTTTAAACCTTGCTCGTATTTGTTTCCAAGATCATCATCACTGATTTTACCAATAAAACCAACCCTGTTTCCTAATTGGGACAAACCTACTATTGAATTTGCAACGGAGCCCCCAGCTACCGTCTCTGAAATCTTAAGATTAGATAATAATGAGCTAAATTCTTTTTCATTAACTAATTTCATAGTGCCTTTTGTTAAAGAGTGATTTTGGATGAAACTATCATCGACTTTACAAAGCACATCTACTATTGCGTTTCCTATTCCTAAAATTTTCATTTAAAGATCATGCTTTTTTAGTTTTTACTAGTTTTTTTCTATTTGGATAACAGCTTTTGCAAATTTTACAAGATATTCCATGACAATCTCGTGCCTTACAATATTCTCTTCCATACCAAATAATTTGAAGGTGAAGTTTGTTCCAAAATTTCTTAGGAAAAATTTTTTTTAAATCTTTTTCAGTTTGAACAACACTTTTTCCGTTTGTAAAACCCCATCTCTGGGCCAATCTATGTATGTGAGTATCAACAGGAAAAGCAGGATAACCAAAGCCTTGTGACATCACAACACTAGCTGTTTTATGACCAACCCCGGGTAATTGTTCAAGTTCCTCATAAGTGTTTGGTACCTTTCCCTTATGTTTTTCAATTAAGGTTTTTGATAAATAAAAAATACTTTTTGCTTTTACTCTAAAAATTCCAATTCTTTTTATCAAATTTTCAATTTTCTTTCTTCCTAATTTTACAAAGTGTTCGGGTTTGTTGTATCTTGGATAGATGCTTTTAGTTACATTATTCACATTGACGTCAGTGCATTGTGCTGAAAGCAACACTGAAACTAAAAGTGTAAAAGTATTTTTATAATTTAAGGGAATGGGAACTTTAGGATATATTTTATTTAAAATCCTAATTACGATTTTTGACTTTTCCTTTTTATTCACTTAAAGTTTAGAAGATTTCTCATGGAGTAAAGGCCAAATTTTTTATTAGATAACCATTTTGCAGCAGCCAAAGCTCCCTCAGAGTAAAGTGCTCTGTCGAAAGACTCATGGTTTAATTTTACTATTTCTTTACCACTAGAAAAAGACACTTCGTGCTCCCCAATTATATTTCCTTTTCTTATTGAATTAAAATTTACTTTTTTCCCGAAGGGAAAAGATTTTTTGTTTAGATATTTTTTTCCAACTATACTATAAAATTCTTTTTTTTTACCAACCGCTATTCCCTTACCTAACATTAAGGCTGTTCCAGAAGGATAGTCTTTTTTGTATTTGTGATGAACTTCGTAAACTTTGCTTAAAAATGTTTTTCCAAGTGATCTTGAAGCAACTTCTGTTAAATACATTAATAGATTAACACCAACGCTCATATTTCCAGCTTTTAATATTGGAATTTTATTTGAAAATCCTTTAATTAATTTTTCCTCTTTTTTCGTAAATCCTGTTGTTCCAATTACAACTTTCTTTTTTAATTTAACTGCAATTTTAAGTATTTCTAATGTGCACTTAGGAACGGTAAAATCTATGATTACGTTGGCTTTTTTAAATGCGTTAGTCGAATTAATTTCCGGTCTTAGTCCTAAAATTTTTTTGTTTATTTTTTTGCTTTCTGTCAAAGATGTTATCTTAAATGCTTTATCCGTATTAGCAGATTTAATGAGTTGTTGACCCATTCTACCCATGCATCCTGTTATAGCTAAATTAATTTTTTTCATTATCTAATTAAATAAATAAATACAATAATCACTAGCACAATTATAGTCCAGATAGATAAATTACTTAAAAATTGCTTTAACTTATTATTAGTGGATAAAAAACCAGGTAAGATTAATGCAAGAACTGCAATAAGAAATATTGCAGACATTATTTGATCAGTTTCCATTTAAATCAAGTTTTTTTCCAGAATTTTTTTGCTTTTTCAAAGAAGCTTTTAATCACCGGATCTGGCTTATCAGCCTCAATTTTATTAAATTCTTCTAAAATTTCTTTTTGTCTTTTTGAGAGGGATGTTGGTACTTGAGTTACAACTCTAATATAAAGGTCACCATATACACTTCTTCTAAGAACAGGCATACCTTTACCTTTCAATCTAAACTGTTTTCCATGTTGAGTTCCAGAAGGAATTTTTATTTTAGATTTTCCTCCATCAATAGAAGGCACTTCTACTGAAGTCCCTAATGCTGCATCTGAAAATGAAATTGGTAACTCATAATATAAATTTTCATCTGATCTTTTGAAGATATTGTGATTATCAATTGATATAAATAAATATAAGTCTCCACTTGACCCTCCTTTAGATCCAGCTTCACCTTTTCCTGTTAATCTTATTCTTGTTCCATCATCAACTCCTTTAGGAATTTTGACAGTCACGTTTTCGTTCGCTTGAGTTTTACCGTTGCCGCTGCAGCTATTACAAGGAGTACTAATCATCTCACCATAACCACTGCATTGAGGACATGTTTGTTGAACTGTAAAGAAACCTTGGTTTGTTCTTACTTTTCCTCTTCCAGAACAGTAATCACATCTTATTGGTTTGGACCCTTTTGCTGCTCCACTACCAGAGCATGATTTACAAGACTTATAAGTAGTGTATTTTACGTTTTTTTCAGTACCATTGTAAGCTTCTTCTAATCTTATGCTAACATCATATCTTAAATCATTTCCCCTGTTACTTGTTCTTCGCGAGGATCCTCCCCCAAAGTCGCTAAAAAAATCTTCAAAAATATCTGAGAAAGAAGAGCTATCAAATCCGCCAAAACCTTGAAACCCTCCACCACCACTACCTTCGAATGCAGCATGACCAAACTGATCATAGTTGGCTTTTCTTTTATCGTCGGAAAGTATGTGATAAGCCTCACTAGCTTCTTTAAATTTTTCTTCAGATGTTTTGTCACCTTTATTTTTGTCTGGATGGTACTTTAGAGCAAGTTTTCTATAAGCTTTTTTTATATCATCTTTAGATGCACCTTTAGGAATACCTAAGACATCATAACAATCTCTTTTAGCCACAGGACGTCTCCTTATTTTTTATCTTAGGCGCTTTTTTCTTT
>MDSV01214912.1_pt1 | contig 13538 bp, 13 predicted proteins | sample 810851 | NCBI WGS metagenome assembly MDSV01 (sample SAMN05326640, study PRJNA326480) | marine metagenome | isolation source: seawater | place: Atlantic Ocean: North East | collected 2012 | reverse complement strand
TTAAATTTTTTTTTTTATTGTAACAAACCATCAACTATCTTATCAAATTTAAAACAATTTTTTTCAAAAACTTTAATTGATGATAAATTTTTTTGTTTTACTTGAGCTATGAATGTTTTTGTATTATTTAGGTTAGATAATTTCATTAATGATTTTTGTACTATAATATGACCATAACCTTTATTTCTAAAAATCTTGTCAATTGAGAATGTTATTAGATAAGTATTTTTTTTAATTAAATCGAACCTTACTTGACCAATAGGTACATTATTTAAATACAATATAAATATTAAATTCTTATGAGAGAATAAAATCTTCTTGAACCAAATTTGATGTTCATTGAATGAAATTTTTTTATTTTTTTTGAATTCTTTATAACCTCATTATCGTTTACCCAGTGAAAAAGGGTAAATATATCTTTTTGTTTAATTTTTTTCAGAACTATTTTTTTTTGAGATTTATTTAATATATAATTAAAAAAGTTTTCAGTTCCATAATAGTTAAAATTACTTTCAAGTAATTTTTTTTGTATAGATAAAAAAATATCTTTTTCAAATAATTTTAGTTTTTTTTTAAATAAACTATGATTTTCTTGTAGTTTCTCTATTGAGCCACAATAATAGATATATTTTTTATTATTATAGTATTTTGCAATTCTCTCTTGATTAGTATTATTAGAAATTATAAATGATGGAACTCTCTGCATTATTGATTCAGTCATAGTGACGCCAGTGCTTGTGTATAAAAAATCATATTTTTTAATTTCTGTGTTAAATTTATTTGTAAATTTAATTATTTTAATTCTATCTTCATATTTTTTTTTAATTCTTGAGAAATTTTTATTAGTTGTGCCAATTATTAGATGAATTTGAGTATTTTTATTTTCATTAAAAGAATAATTATCTAAAAAAAATTCTGTTATGTTTTTATTATCAGAATTGCCAAAAAAAATTAAAATTTTTTTTCTGCTTTCTATTTTTGAGATTTGAGTTTTAATGTTATTTTTAATCTCTTCAGATAGTATTAATAAATCTTTATATTTATAATTTGAGTTCGGTAATGATTTATAACTGTAGTATCTTTGATATAGATTTAAAAAAATATTTTTATATTTGACTAATGAGTCATTTATAAAAATAACTTTAATAAATTTACTTAATTCCTTAAATAAATAGTCATTAGTATATTTTGAGTCATATATAACGTACTGATAATTATGTTTTATACTTTTAATTATTTCTATCTCTTTATCAAATGATGATTTATTTAAAGGTTTTTTTTCAAAACTAATATCTATTTTTTTGTTTAAAAATTTGTATTTAAAATTAAATTTTTTTAGGATCAGAGTAGAACCCTCTAAATTTCTACAATAAGTGTAATGCTTTATATTATTTTTTTTTAGATAATTTGATAGAATACTTGCTCTTTTCAAATGACCTGAGCCAATGATGTTTGACGCATCAGCTCTAATTAAAAACATTATATATTTAAACGAAAAAGATTATAAGCTTCAGCTAATTCATTTCCACTACATAGACCTCTATATTCAGCAAGAGTTTTTATAAACTCTAATGATCTTGGATGAGGATATTTTTCAAACTCATCAGAGTAAATTTTCATAGCATTTATTTTAGATTTTAAATTATTTTTTATATTAATATAAATGTTTGGAATAAATGCTTTATTTCTTAGGGATGAGTATTGTTCTGTATTTGATATTGTTTCATAAAAAAAAATACCTTTTGAGCTAGATTTAAAAGTTCTATAAGCAATTAAAGTTGCTCTTGATGCAATTTGATGATCTACATTCATATCATCCAAATGATGAGTAAAAATATAATCTGGATTAATTTTTTTTGTTTCTTTTTCAATAAATTTTGCAATTTCTAGCGTTGAAACTTTATCAAATTGGTTATCAGGGAAATTTCCATTAGCCAAAATTTTAAAGTTTAATATTTTTGATACTTGTATGGATTGATCTCTTCTCAATTTAATTTTTTTATTGTCAGGTTTCCTTGAAGAAATTCCATCTGACAAAAAAAGGACATTTATATCACTTTTTTTGGAATATTTAGATATCATACCTCCACATCCTAAAACCTCATCATCTGGATGGGAGGCTATAATTAAAATCTTTGAATCTGAAATCAATTAGATCTCCTAAAATCACTATTTATAACTGGGTGTTCTAACAATCTTTCTATATCGCTTTCTAAGTTTGTATTACTTAGTCTTTTAAATACACCTTCAATTTTATCAAAATATTCATCTAACACATTATCTTTGTGGTCAATTGATAAGTAAACTGTATTTGTTGCTAAAATTTTTTTTTTAAGCATTTCTTGTGTAATAAAGGTTCTTATTTTATCATTATTTTTGTTAAAACTAAATTTACATAAAGCATCCAATCCACTTATTTCCATATTTAAACTATATTTTAGTGACATATCTATCCAAAATTTTTTAATTTTCTTACCTTGACTCATAATAAATTTTTGAGTTTTATCTCTTTTCATTATTTCAATTACTTTTAAAGCTGCAGTTGGACCAGATCTCTCAGTCCAAAAAGTGCTACTAATAAATGAATTCTTAGTTTTGTAAATGATTTCTCTTTTACCAAGTAAAGCATTTATAGCGTAACCATTACCTAATGCTTTGCCTAGTATTAATATATCTGGTTTAACATTATATTTTTTATATATACCACCTAACTTTTCTCTGAAACCAGATGTGCATTCATCAAAAATTAAAATACATTTATATTTGTCACATAATAATCTAACTTTTTTCAAAAAATTATCTTTTGGTTTTATATTTCTTATTACTTCCATAATTATAATTCTAATATTTTTTTTGATGACTAGGTTTTCTAAATAACCGTAATCATTGTAATTAAATGCATAAGATGTATTTTTCAATTTTTTGTTGACCCCAGATGTATCAAGATTATTCATTAAATGAGTATCTAAGGAGCTTTTTTTATTTAAATTCGATGATAAATACCAGTCATGCCAACCGTGATAACCACAAAAAGCTATTTTGTCACTTTTAGTAAATGACCTAGCTATTCTTATAGCTACAGCTGAAGCTTCTCCTCCAGTTCTGCACAATCTACCCATAGTTAAACCAGGATGAAGCCTTGAAAGTCTCTCAATCAGTGTTAGCTCCTCCTCACACAAAAATGTAGACATATTACTTTTTTTTATATTTTCTATAACTGCATTATCTACTTCTTTATTAGCATAACCTAAAATATTAGTTCCAACACCCATTGAACATATATCTATATATTTTTTACCATCTAAGTCCCATATCTGACATCCTTTTGCCTTTGAATAATAAGCTGGCCAAGCATTTGGCAAAAAATTCTCCTGCCTTTTGGAAAAAAGTAATGAACCATTTGGAATAATTTTTCTTGCTTGATTATATAGTTTTTGACCTGATCCTAATTTATTATCATTTGGAAATTTACTAATAAAATTTTTAAAAAAACTAGCATTTTCTTTATACATTTTTTTAATATTTTGAAATGGAATCTCTGCTGTTTCAAATTTTTGAACTAATTTTAAAATATTTTTTAAATCATCTTTAGTATCAATTGATATTTTTATAAAACTAAGATTATTATTTGAGTAAATATTTTTAATTCTTGTTTGATTATTATTTTTAATATACGGAGTAACGTGTTCTTTTTCATAATCTGTTTTGGCATTTAAATATGCTTTTTTAAGAATTTTTTCTGAAAAAATTTCAACATCATATCCATCTGGAAAAGTTGGTGGAAATGTATTAGTAACATAATCAAAATTACCAGTCTTATATTCACTGATACATTTCTTTATAATTGTTTTATCAATAAGAGGACAATCTGCAGTAATTCTTATTATATTATGACCTTTAAAGAGTTTCGATATATTATAATACCTTGATATTAAGTTTTTATGACTTCCTTTTTTATAATTGAATTTATTTTCAATTAAATAATTTTCTAAGATATTGTTATTTGATGTATTGGGAATTGCAAAAATTACATTATTAATTTGTTTTATTTTCAATAATCGTTCATAAATAATTTGTAAAATAGTTCTATTTTGTATTTTTTCTAAAACTTTATAAGGATATCTTTTTGAATCTAATCTAGCTTGGATTATTGCAATAAATTTCATTTTACCAATTTTTTGGGTTTAAAGAATACTTATCATGATAGTTATAATTTAAATTAATATTTAATCTATAATTATGGAAAGATTTATGTATTTCTTTTAATTGATTAATATTCTCCACACCAAATACAATTTTATCAATAGAATTGTTTTGTTTAACAAAGCCAATGCATGCATCTATTATATTTATTTTTTTATCCTCTAGATCGACTCTTAAATTTTTAATAAATTTCATTAATTTAGTATCTTTAAAATTATCTAAATTTTTGACTAATAAACCTTGAAGAAAAACTGATCTTGCATGAATCTCAATATTCATTGATGAAAGATCAAATAGATTAGTCTCAAAAAAAGACTTATCTAAAATATTATAAGGAATTTGAATAAAATTGAATTCAAACTTTTCATATAAATCTTTGAAATGTTCTACCTCATAAAATGAAAAACCATATTTATCTATATTATAAATATCTACTATAGTTTTAAAAATAATATCAATATCTTTTTTATTTAATTTTATAAAATCCTGAGGATTGTGAAAAAGCAATCCTTTAATTTTTTTTTTTTTTAATATTTTAATTTTTTTATCCAATTCTTTTTTTATAGAATTTAAAATAATTTCAACATTATTACTTTCAATAATTTTCAATTTTGTATAAATATTGACATCATCTTTTAAATTTTCTGATAAAATTTTTATTGAATTTCCATATAAAATTGAAGTATCAAAATCATAAATACCATTATTTTGACAAAAATTTAACAATTCAAATATATTGTGTGATTTAATATTATTAATGCCGTAATCTCCCTCAAATTGTGCAGTTCCAAGACAAAGCATCATTTTGCTAATCTAATTATATTTTCTACGACATAATTTTGCTCATTTATGGAAAGATCATAAAAAAGAGGAATGCTAAGACACTCTTCATAATACTGCATTGCATTTTTAATGTTAGTGTTCCCTCTAAGTATTTTTTTGTAAAATGGATGTATGGAAATAGGTATATAATGTACCTGTGTTCCAATTTTAATTTTTTTTAATTCATTCATTAAATCTACTTTATTAATACTCATATTCTTGAAATCAAATCTTAGTATAAATAAATGATGACCACTTACATTGAAATCTTGCTTATGGGCTAGAGAAATATTATTTATATTATTAAATTTTTTCCTATATATACCTGCAATTTTTTTTCTCCTATTAATGAACTTATCTAATTTTTTCATTTGTGATATAGCTAGTGAGCATTGAATATCTGTAATCCTATAATGATAGCCAAGTTCTTTCATTTCATAAAACCATGGATTTAATTTTCCTTTTGTAAAAGCATATTTTTTATTTTCAAAACTATCATCTAATTTGTTAATTCCATGACTTCTGAGTCTCAGTAACTTTTTATAAAGTGTAAATGAATTTGTCGTTACAACACCTCCTTCTCCAGCAGTAATTGGCTTAACTGGGTGAAATGAAAATACTGTCGCATCCGAATATTTACATGAGCCGACTCTACTACCATCACTATATTTAGCACCTAGAGCATGAGCAGCATCTTCAATGATAATTTGGTTTATATTATTTTTTCTAATTTTTTGTATATCGCAGGGATAACCAGCGAAATGGACAGGCATTATAGCTTTTATTTTTTTTATTCTTGATATTTTCTCTATATTCTTTTGAGAAATATTTAGAGTATCATTATCAATATCTGACAAAATAACATTAGCACTATTATATATAACAGCATTCGCCGTTGAAACAAAGGTTATCGCGGGTACAATAACATTATCATTTTTTTTTTATATCTAAAGCTATACATGACAAATGAAGTCCAGCTGTACAGCTTGATACAGCTACTGCATATTTAGCACCAGTATATTTACATATGGTGCTCTCAAATTTTGATATTAAATTTCCTTGAGTTAATTGACCTGAATTTAAAGCATTTAAAACAGAATTTTTATCATCGTCAAAAATAAAATGTCTACCATAATTTAAGAACCTATCAGGTATAAAATCATAAAAATTAGCCCTTATTGATTTAATTTTTAAATATTTTTTAATTTTTGCATTTGATAAGACCATGTTTAATGGTCTTTTTGTTTTTGATTTATTAACTGTTGTAAATTTTTTAATCAAATTTTTTTTTAAATTAAATTTTTTAGCAATTAATTTACCAAATTTGTATTTAGAAATAGAATTATCAGAGGAAATATTAAAAATACCTGATGCATTTTTTTTTAAGATTTTATAAGTAAGATTTACTAAATCTTTTGTATTTACAGGATTAAAATATATATCGTCACTTAAATGAATATTTTGATTTTTTTTTAAAGTTGAAAAGATTTTTTCAGAATAAGACTCTTTATAATCAGAGCTGTGCCCATAAAAATTGGTTCTAATAATTAAAAAGTTTTTTCTATTTCCTATTAAGAATTTATCAGCGAGAAGTTTTGTTCTTGCATAAGTATTTATAGGATTTGTTATAGATAATTCTGAATGTGATATTTTTTTATCTGAAAATAATTGATCAGTTGATATATGTATTAACTTTATTTTTGGATCTAAAAATTTTGATAAATTTTTTAAGGTTCTAAAATTATGTTTATAGGCACTTTTTGGGTTTTTTTGACAAAAGTCAACATCTGCAAGACCAACACAATTAATTACAACAGATGGGTTAATTTTTTCTAGTAATTTTTTAATCTCAATTTCAGATAAAAAATTAATTTTGTGGTAGTAAATATTTAATTTGTTATCAATTTTTTTATTTAAGAATGTTGCATGAACAATATCAAATTTTTTGTGTAATATTTTTATAAAACTACTGCCTAATAGTCCAGACCCTCCGCAAACTAACAACGAATTATTCAATTGTTTTCAAAAAGGTCTTTTTATTTTGTTTAATCCAATAGTTTAGTTCATCTGCCTTTAACCAATTTGAGTTCTTATCACTTGAGTATTGAAATCCTAAATGAACTTTTTTACCAATCATATATTTTCTTTTTAGATTTGATGAATTGATTATAAAATAATCTTTAAATTCATATGTATACATTGCGTCATCTTCACTAATCATTTGTTCGTGAATTTTTTCTCCTGGTCTTATACCAATAATTTTGTATTTAACGTCCTTTTTAATAGCTTTTGCAATATCAATAATTTTTATTGACGGTATTTTTTTTACATATATTTCTCCACCTTTCATATCTTTAAGAGAGAACATTACAAATTTTACAGCATCTTCTAATGTGATCATAAATCTTGTCATTTTTTCAGAGGTTATTGGAAGTTGCTCATTGTTGTCTAATTTATCAAGAAAGAAAGGAATCACAGATCCTCTTGATCCCATCACATTACCATATCGGACTACTGAAAATTTACTTTTACTTTTATATTCATTTATTGATGAAGAGGTAAATAATTTATCTGAGGCTAATTTTGAAGCTCCATATAAATTTACTGGACTGCATGCTTTGTCAGTAGATAGTGCAATAACTTTTTTTACTTTTTTTTCGATGCATGCATCAATCACATTCATGGCTCCAATAACATTGGTTTTAATACACTCTGATGGATTAATTTCAGCGGTTGGTACTATTTTTGTTGCTGCTGCATGAATACAATAATCAACATTATCTAATGCAAAACTTAATCTCTCTCTGTCTCTAACGTCACCTATAATATATTTTAATCTTTTATTTTGTTTGAATTTAAGATTCATTTGCCATTGCTTCATTTCATCTCGAGAGAAAATTATTATTTTTGCTGATCTATAATTAGAAATTAAGTATTTTGCAGCTTTTTGCCCAAATGAACCTGTACCTCCGGTTATAAGAATTGTTTTTTGATTAAACATAATATTTGTATAAATTTTAATATTATTAATTAAAAATAATACAAGAAATAAATTTATGAAAAGTATAATCTTTACAGGGGGTAGTTCATTTACAGGCTACCACTTTATTAAGCAATTAAATCAAAATAAGATTAAGGCAATTGTATTATTCTCATTTAGTAGAAAAGATGTCAATAAATTTAACGAAAATAAAATCAAGCGCATAAATTATGTAATTAAAAATAATACATGCTTCTTTGAATGTATCTATGGCTCAAAAAAATTTTTAAATATTTTAAATAAATTTGATCAGATTGATATTTTTTGTCATCATTTTGCTTACACTAAAGATTACAATAATAATAATTTTAAATTTGCTGAATCAATAAAAGTTAACACTAATAATATTGATAAAGTAATTAGTATTTTAAAACAAAAAAAATTAAAAAAATTAATTTATAGTGGTAGTTATTTTGAGCCAAATTATTATAAAAAATTCAATGGTAATTTAAACTTGTATGGATTATCTAAATATTTAACAAGTAGGATTTTAGAAATAATATGTAAAAAAAATTTGATTAATTTTTCAAAGTTTATAATTTCCAATCCATTTGGTGAATTAGAGGATGAGAATAGATTGACAACGTTAATCGCCAATTCATGGAAAAAAAATGAAGTATTTAATATGAGATCTCCATATTATATAAGAGATTATATTCCTGTTAGTGTTTTAAGAAAATTATATTTTAATTTTTTATTTAAATCTGATTCAAATACTTTCGATCCATCATATTTTGTTATAAGTAATCTAAAATTTCTAAAAATTTTTTCAAAAAGAATGAAGAAAAAAAAATCATCTAATAAATGTTTATTTGAATACAATAAAGATATGTTTTTTAAAGAACCAAGGACAATAAATAACTCTGATAAAAGTCATAAATATTATTATTTAAAAAATAAATTATTTACCGATGAGGAGGTAAACTACTACGAGAATATTATTATAAATTAACTTCTTTAATTTCCTCAAGCTTTTTACCTTTTGAATCTTTTTTAGATATATGTATCGGTGTTTTTGGCCATTTGATGTTCACTTTTTTATCACTCCACAATAATATTTCTTCATTTTCTGGAGCATAATTTTCTGATACCAAATATAGTATTTCAGCATTATTTGACAAAGATATAAAGCCATGGGCAAAGCCTTTAGGAACATAAAGCATTTTTTTATTATCCTGATTTAATTCAATGCCAAACCATTTACCAAAAGTTTTGGAGTTTTTCCTAACATCAACAATAACGTCCCAAATTGAACCTACTATACACCTAACAATTTTTCCTTCTGATTTAGGAGGGTATTGAAAATGTAAGCCCCTTAATGTGCCCTTATCCAAGCTTAATGAATTATTAATTTGTTTAATGTCAAAGTCTATATTGTTATCATTTAGCTCGTTTTTACACCAAAATCTTGCAAAAAAACCTCTGTCATCCTCAAATTTTTTTAGTTCTATTACCTTTGGTCCATTGATGAAAATATTTTTGAAATACATTCAATTCATCCACTCAAGGTTATTTGATAACTTTTTTAGACTAATTAACTTATTTAAAACATTCAATCTTATATAGGAAGATTCTCTAAATTTATGTAGATTGCGCATTTTTGTTAAGTTGTAAATTAAATCATCAATAATTTTATCTAAATCAAATTTTGGTAAATAATTTTTAGCAAGATTTTTATACATACTAAAATCAACTTGGTAAGATCTCTTGTCATCATTTGCTTTATGATTAACTTCTATATTTAGATTAGGAATTTTTTTTTTTATATTATTAGCTAAATCTATTACTCTAAAATTCATTTCATTAGATCCCACATTCATAATTAAGTATGATCCTCCTTGATTAATATTTCTTTTAGATGACCAGTATATTGCTCTTGACATATCTTGCAAATGGATAAGTGGTCTGAAAGGCTTGCCATTACTCAGAATTTCTATTTTATTATCTGTAATTGCACTTGCAACAAAATCGTTCAGAACTAAATCAAGTCTCATATTTGTACTATAACCCGTAGCAGTAGCAAATCTTAAATTTGTGATGAGAAAATTTATATCGTGTAATTTGTATAATAATTTTTCTGCTTCTATTTTTGATTTAGCATAAGTGGTTAAAGGATTCACCTCCGATGTTTCACTTTTTAAGTTTCCGTCATCGAGTCCATAAACACTACAACTTGATGCAAAAATAAAATGCCTTACATTTTTATTTTTTGAATATAAAGCTAATTTATAAGCAGAATTACAATTTATACTTAAAGTAGGTATTTCAAATTTATTACCCATAGGATCGTTTGATATAGCTGCTAAATAAACTACGACATCTATAGAATTTAAAATTTCTTCATCAAAACTTCTTACATCTCCAAATAATTGATGATCAATATTTTTATCATTGCTATGATTAAAAAAATTTGCGTCAAAACCAGTTAATTTACAATCTACTAAATTTTCTTTTAAAAATTTACTTAATACGAAACCAACGTAGCCTAAATTTCCAACAATTAAAATATTCATAAAATCTTATGGCCAAGATTTCCAAAAAGCTCTATTTTGTTTCCATAAATTATTAAGATGTTCCATATCTCTTTGATTATCCATACATTCCCATGAACCATCATGTTTATAAACCATAACCTCTTTAGATTTTACGAGCTGTTCAAGTACCTTGTACTCAAAATCGCAATCTTCTGAGATACTAAGGATATCCATCATTTTTTTTTCGAAAACCATAAAACCTCCATTTATTAAGCCTAATGATGTTTGTGGTTTTTCTGAAAAAGAAACTATTTGACCATCCTTTTCATTTATTTCTCCAAATCTTGATGGTGGAAAAACACCTGTTATAGTAAGAGTTTTACCATGATTGTTATGAAAATTAAGTAAATCATTTAAATTTAAATTGGCAACACCATCTCCATAGGTGATCATGTTAGTATTTGCAGTTAGATATTTTTCTAACTTTTTTAATCTTGATCCTTTTAGAGAATTAAGACCTGTATCTACTAAAGTTACATTCCAGTTTTTTTCATCATTATCATCATTTAATATTTCAATTTTATCATTTCCTATATCAATTTTAAGATCGTTATTATAAATCTTTAAATTTTTAAAATAGTCTTTAATGATTTCACCTTTGTTGCCAAGAGCTATAATAAAATCATTATAACCAAAACTACTATATATTTTCATTATATGCCAAATAATAGGCCTTTCGCCTATTTTTATCATAGGCTTTGGCTTATGTTCTGAAAGATACCCAAGTCGAGATCCTTGGCCCCCAGCTAAAATTATAACTTTCATTTTTTTTAATATACATTGTTAGTTGTATTTATAAACTTAAATTAAATTATAATAATGAAATTTAGTATAATAATCGTTTCATATTCATATAGGAGAATTAATTATCTTAGGAAAGCTCTTACAGCTTTGAAGAATCAAACTTATAAAAATATTGAAATAATTTTAGTGCTGAACGGATTTGACGATAATTTAAAAGACTTTTCAGAAGAATGGTTAAATTTAGATTATAGAAACAAATTACTTACTTTTAGTGAAAACTATGACCTAAAAAATGATAACGTTAATATAGGTAAGTACAGATATAGAAAAGGAATAGAAATTTCATCCGGTGATTACATATTCTGTCAATCTGATGATGATTTTGTTAGTGAAGATTTCTTTGAGAAAATGTTCAACATTTTCAATAATAATAGAGAATGTCAAACAGCTTTAGGACTACCAGTAGATTATTTTTGGGACAATGGGAAGTATACTAAACCAAAAAAAGGGTTATGGTTTAATAGATCAACTTATATACATGGAAAAAAATTATTTCTAGAATGGATAAAAAATAAAGATTTAATTATTAATCCAGGTTTTTGCTATGTAATAAAGAGAGAATTATTATTAAAACATATACAAACAATATGGTACGGATATGATTTTAGTATATTCATGACAATTGTACCTTGTGGTATAACAGGATTTGATAAAACCGCATTAATGTATTGGGGAAGGCACCAAGCACAGGAAAATAATAGAGCAAATATTAATCATTATGAAAATTTTATATATATAAAACCATCGATAATTAGAAATAAATATGCTCTGAGAAATTGGAATAGTCAAAAAAGTAAATTATCTGATATAAAAAAACTTAAAAAATTTCAACAAGATCAATTAACTTTTTTTAGTACACATGGATTTTATTATAATTTTAAGAAACTTAAATTTAAAAATTGTATGTATCATATTTTAAATATTAAAAGCAAAAATATTTTTATAAAAATATTATCTTTAGAAATCAAAAGAGATTTCATAAAGCTATTTAAATTGATTTTCTAATTTTTTATTATTTTTTAAATGACTAATAGCAAATATTGAAAGAATTTTATTTGAGTGTAAGTGAGAAACTTTAGATGAGCTTAATAGCTTTTCAAAAAAAACATTGTTATTTGTATAAGTATTATTTTTAGAAAATTTACTTTTAAGGTATTCCAAAAATTCTTTTATTATTAGGTATAATTCATTTTCATCAAGATCAATTAATTTTAAATTGTTATTATCAAATTGATTTTTTTTAACAAAATGGTCAAATTCATTTTTATAAATTTCTTTGAAAGTAAGGATTTTTTTATACTTTACTGAATAGTACCACTTATATGCAATCATGTTTCTTTTTGAAAATGACCAAAAAAAACTTAAAGGAGCGAGATTAACGAAAAGCATAGGTTTCCTTGCAACATAGGGAATAGAGTCTATTCCTGCGCTAGTAGTTACACAGAATTCACAAATATAAGAGATATAGATATCTAAAAAATCTGATTTTTTTTCAGAAAAAGGATAATCAATAAATTTTTTATTATTTATATCTAATTTTTTATTTGCAGATTTACCCATTCTAATTACTACATAATTGTTAGATATAAGATGATTTATTAATTTTTTAAAATTATTTATTTCGCAATCTCGATAATCATGATACGACCAATCTAAATTTTTAAAGTATTTCTGAAGATAACTATTATCTCGAACGACTAAGGTAACAATTTTAGATTTTGCATCTATACCAAAATATTCTTTAAGTTGCTCTCTACCATATGAAAGATATTTATCATTTAGATTAATCTGTATTGGATATTTGTCTAATAGGCTATTTATGTCTCTATCTCCACAAATAGTAGGTTTTTCGAGAAATATATTTTGAAAAAATTTTATTTTTTTACTCAATAAAAATGCAGGGTATGCAAACAAACTTGGAAATAAATTAATTTTTTCTTGAATAACTTTAAGTAAGAATTTGTTTGCAATAGGGCCTTCTATCCAAATAAATTTATTACTCTTTCTTTTACCATCTATTACTTCAAGAAGATATAATTCAGTTATTAAAAGTAAATTGCCAATCCTTTTGCCATTAATTTTTACAATTTCAATATTAAATAATTTAAAAATAATACATAAGATCAATCCAAAAG
>MDSV01060694.1_pt1 | contig 13538 bp, 5 predicted proteins | sample 810851 | NCBI WGS metagenome assembly MDSV01 (sample SAMN05326640, study PRJNA326480) | marine metagenome | isolation source: seawater | place: Atlantic Ocean: North East | collected 2012 | reverse complement strand
GTTGCAACCCGTGAACAAAATGGAACCCTTACTGCGAACTCCCTCTACCCATTATTGCAAAACCCTGTTGAACATCTCCAAACTTGTTTCCTCACATCATCGGGCTTTGATACCGATTCGGTGCTCAATGTGTTTGGGGCAATACTGCAATTATTCCGAGTTTCTTTGACATACGAGTATGAGACTGTCATTGGCGTTACCACTGGAGAAGATTCTCAACGCCTCTCGGCTATAGGTTTGCCAATAGGGCCCTCCGATCGAACACTCTTTTGGATTAAAGCAATGAGCAACCCGAATGATGTCAACTCCTTTACATTAGCCATCCAAACGAGTGATGGTTTAATTGGGGGTGACGTTTTCGGACTTTCGGCAGACATTCGAGTCAATATTCGTGGGGATTTGTCTGTTGATTTAGATAACAGTAGTATCATCGCACAAATTGACGTAGGCCAGATATTTACTGGCATGTCTCTCTCTAACCAATCAGCACAAGATTTGTTGAATGTATTTTCAGATACAGTCGTTGAATTGGAAATGGAAATGTCCTCTGGTCAACTACATTCATCCATCAGTGTTGATTTTGATGTTAATGACCAAACGCCACCTTCAATTCTAACTATCATGCCTACAGTAAGTGGTGTCGATGGATTTTTGCGGGCAATATTAGGCGATGCAATGGGGAACCTTCTTCCCAAGTTGTTGACCAAAATCATCAATACCACGTTTGCAGGCATACAAATAACATCAAGCAAAGATTTGGATGATTTGATCATCAATCTGCTCACTGCCTTGAGTTTATGGGATAATTCGGACGCGACTGATCCAAAAATTGCAGAGGATAATTTCACGTTACTGTGTGCCGATCCTTCTTTATACCTTCGAACTAGATTTAATTCATTACTGATTGCGGTTATGGAAGAGGTTGCAGATTTTATTTCTCTAGTGAAAGATGGAACTTCGCCAATTTTCTCTGTAACTACAACAACAAATCAAGATGGCAATAATTTGAAATCAATTTCACTGAATACTACCGCTACTGATTGGAAGGCTGATCTTTGTTTGAACATTGGTTATGATGCTCAAGACCGTCAGGGTGTTTGGATTTGCTTTTCCCCTACGTTGGTGCTGAACCAAGCTGCTGGATTAAACCTCGAAATCGAAGTTTGCGCAGGCATGGTTTACTCGCAAACTGATTGGAGCCCGATGGTTCAATTAACAGCGTATACAAATTCACCTCTGGTGCATGTACCGTTAGAGATTCATCCAATCGTACAATTCACCTACGAGTCAAGTGCATTGTCATTAGAATTAAGCACTTCAACAAATACATCAGTAACCCCTCACACTCCCGATTTCACGAATGCATTTTGGGCGAAATTACTACCGTTAAGTGGGACATGGCAAAAAGGCGTGGATTGGGGAATGCCTGATTTGAGTGGCTTGTTGCTCGGGGCAGCAAATACAGCGCTTGATTTCCTTGATGACCTTCCAGCAGTTCAGGAATTTTTCAGAACTCCAATCTATTCTGGTTCCCCTCAAATTTTGAGTGATTTGACAATCGTTGGTGATTGGCTCGTGCATCTTGGTATCTGCTCCTGGGATGATCCAGCACCTTCTCCTCCGCCAGCAGATTGGCGAGGGTCCAAAGGTATGCCTGCGAATTACACGTTCCGTCCTTTGCAAGATATTATTGCACATTTCAAAAATCCGTCATACCCTGCCACTGCAACTAATGCATTCGATGTGTTGCTGGTCGGTGCGATTGATATGTTTGATTTCGTTCTATCAAGCAATGGAGCTCATTTGCTGTATTCTCATACTCCATCTACTCCTGGAAAAATGGAATTTGAAATCTTATTGGATTGGAGAAAAGATGGAACTACTTCCGAAATTGGAGTGATTTTCAACGTACTGAATGAGATTGATATTGGAATTGGGAATTTGAATTTGCAATTGTTCACGCAAGATGCAACATCTTTCACGCCTCTGACGAACAGTCGCCCATACAATTCGGGATTTACGGTGCAATTCTTGAAGATAGATACAGGTGCAGCTTCTGTAATTCAACCGTTCTTTAGTTTCGAAGTGGGCAATCTCGCATTGAAATTAGAAAAGAAGGATAGCAAACCGTTGATAGATGGATTCCTGCTCCTAAGTTCAGTTACATTAACCGGTTGTGTTGATTTAACATTCACGCCTGCCTTCGCTATAGAAGGAGGGGCTCGTCTTGATTTAGACGACTTCGGTATAGCACTTGGTGGCGATGGTTCTTCCGATGGAGGAAATGGAATGGCAGCAGGTGTACTCTCAAACAGCAACGAAGAGGGGGATGCTGTTCGACCAACATTCGACCTCGCAGTCTGGAAATACACAGCTGAACCAGTGTCGATAAAAATGCATGGTGCAACGGAGGCATGGTTCCCAATCAATAAGCAGTTTGGCCCAATCAAGATCGCACAAATCGGAGTTCGCATCGACAGTATGGACTTTAATGGTGTGGATGAGCCGAGGATTGCGATTCTCGTTGATGGTGAGGCAGAGATTGCAGGATTCCTAGCAGTAGTGGACGATTTATCCGTGTCATTACCATTGTTCAGACCAACAGATATTCGAGGTGATGATTCCAATGGCTGGATGTACGACATGGCTGGTTGTGCGATTTCATACACAGGCCCTGCGTTCGATATTGCAGGTGCACTTCGAAAGACAAATCTCATCGACCAAAGTGGAAATCCATATGTCGAATATCAAGGATTGTGTACAATTAGTACCAGTAAAATGTCAATATCGGCAATTGGAGCATTTGGCCGTGTTCCAACCCCTGATGGTGAATCTTATGTCACCTGTTTCGTTATTGCTGCCCTCAATTATCCGCTTGGAGGAATTCCGGAATTCTTCGTTACCGGTCTTGCAGGCGGACTTGGGTTGAATCGAGATCTCGTACTTCCTGATGTCACACATGTTCAAAATAGCCCGTTCATGCTTGCGATGGATGGATTCTCGGGAGATCCTATGGGTGCTTTGGACACCATTAGAACTGCATTGCCAGCGAAGCAAGGTAGCCTTTGGTTCGCTGTAGGTGTGAAGTTTACGACCTATCAAATCATTGAGACAAAAGCTGTCTTGTTCGTGAAGATTTCTGATGGATTTACCATTGGAATATTGGGCATGTCGTCCCTTTCATTGCCAGACAAACAATTCTCAGTCGGTTATGTTGAATTGGCCTTCTTGGCATATTATGATTCAACAGAGAATCTTTTGTGGGTTGAAGCACAACTCACTGATGCGTCCTATCTCTTCAGCAGCAATTGCCGCTTAACGGGTGGTTTCGCCTTAGTAAGTTGGTTCTCACGAGGTGAATTCCTCCTCTCTCTCGGCGGTTACCATCGAGATTTCAAGAAGCCATCCTACTACCCTGCAGTTCCACGTGTTGGGTTCATTTGGAAACCAATGTCGAAACTCACAGTTTCGGGTGGATGTTACTTCACACTCTGTTCCTCAGCAGTGATGTTGGGTGGTTCTCTTGAGGCCTCATTCAAGCATGGTAAGATCAGTGCATCCTTCTTCTGTGGAGTTGATGTTCTCGTCGTCTTTGATCCATTCTATTACAAATTCAGCTCTGAAATAAGCGTAAGTGTACGATGGCGATTCATCAAGGGTAGATTTGGAGTTAAACTTGTGGTTGAAGGACCAAAGATGCGTGGTAAAGCCACCATTGATGTTGGGGTGCTTGGAAGCTTCACGATTAAATTTGGACCGGACAGTTCACGTCAATTCCAAGCAATCAGCTTTGGTAAATTTGTCAATAAGCACGTGCTTCAGTTGCCTGAAGGTGAAATCACATCAGCACTCTCTTCGAAGTTTGCGGATCAATGCTTTACGCATCAAGTTCCAGAAGGGCTTGTCAAGAATGATGACGGGCAGGAACGTGCAGGAAGCCAGAGCGATCCTTGGGTGGTTGAAACAGAATTCGAACTAGTTCATAGCCACATTTTCCCGGCGAGTGATCATGTATTCTCCTTCCTTAGCGTCAATCCGGTTAACGGCCATGTCTACAGTGGTTCAATAGACAACGCTTGGCGTACTTCAAACACTGGGTTCATCAATGATATCACAATCTCACCATGTGGTATTGACGAAGAGGTTGAATCGGTTGTATCGCTGCAAATCATCCCAATTGGTGGTGCAGAGGTACTAACCAGTGATGGAATATCAGCAATCTCACAGGCAAGTCATTTCCCTGAAACGCTATGGAAATGTACGATGGAAAACGGTAAGCCAAAGGCACGAACCAGTCCAAGTGCTGCACAACCCAAGTTTTTGTCTGGAATGTCCACATTATTCCGTTCGATTGCAGAACCATCTGGCTGGGATGGCACAGTGAAGATGAAGCAGGTCGAAGAAACTGAGTTTATCCACAACCTACCACTTCGCAAATATGTTGCTAGTAATAAGCCCGCTTTTACTGCTGATATTGAAAAGTTTGAACCAAAGACCGATTTCATGACTACACCTGAGATTGATGACTTGAGAGAGCACAGAACCAAACCAATTGTACTCGACGATTTGACCTTAATTTTGGCTGAACCAGAGATTCACGAGCATAACCTCGACGTACTTGTCGTAGAATCTTCTAAGCACTTGAAGAATTCATATCAAGAAGTTGCTCCACTCCAACAGGAGGTGTATCAATGACATTGAATTCCAGGCAACGCCGCATCTTGAGAAGGCGTTCGCCTCCTAGAATTGTGACCATCGATGGTGGAAGTGGTGTGGAATCACCTCATCACAAAATTCAGCCCATTGAAACAAAACCGATTCGAGATCCATACAAGATGGATGAGAAATCATTGAATCCAGTCTTGTTGGAAATTGTTTCAACGGGCAATAATTTCACGATACCTGAGCCGGAAACAGAGAGAACAACGGTTGCTGAGCAAAAGTATCAGGAAACATATCCGCGTATCCCTGTCTCGAGAATTGATTCAATCCATCTTCGTAAGCAAAAACTTGCAAAGGCTCAAGACAAGCAAGAAGAGCGTGAAAAGCCTGAGCGATTGCCACATCTTGGTTCGGACTACACAAATCGAAAAGTCCGCCGAAAGAGAACCGCTGCAATCCTTGCAGAGGGTGCCATGCTTGAACCAGGTACACGACAAGTCTGGAAATTACCTGAAACCTACGACAAGCGCTTCAAGGACTCATGTCCTGAGTTGATTCTTAATGGGGAACAGGGTATACGTGTCACATTCCACCGAGATGCTGGAGGTATTATACAAGCATTGGAATTGCCTCCATCAGAGAATCCAATGACCGTCTCAGTTCCTCTTAGCACTCGTTTCTTTACCTTGGAAGGTCTTGGAGGTAAAGGTTACATCAAGTCCGATCAGAGGGTACGAAATGAATCTCTGACAATCAAATATCCAAAGGCTGAATTTTCTGCGATTGGGTTCCAAAGGACTACTAAAATACATCAAATTGGAATGTTCCGATATCTTGCAAGGGGTTGCTACATACAAGCAAGAGAGTCCATAGCGAGTGAAACAATGGAAAATCGGACTATATTTTATGCTGGAGAGGTTCTTTCTAAGATTGATGATATTCGATTTTACTGTACAGGCCATATCAGAACATTTGTCGTGATCGTCAAAACAGGAGAAGGTGCAAAACCGTCCTTACAAATCGCCATGGATGGTATTCAAGCGCAGCGACGCCCAACTTTGATTAAGAGAGACGATGGCATTGCCTATGTATGGTCTGTCAAAGAACCTGAAGGGTTCATGGGTCCAGCAATTCTTGATATTCGTACCGATGAAACGACTGATGTTCATTCGGTGATTGGGTATCAGGCGAATGCAGAACTTGTTGTTGAATATTTGAGCGAGAGTCGATGGACGGAACTTGTTAGGAATGGGCCTATCTCTGCAAATGGGACAAGTATGAGTCGTTGGAACTTAGCGCTTCCTCCAGCTAAACCAGAAATGGCAAAACCACCTGAAAAGAAGCGACTAGTCGAGGAGAAACGAGTTGTTGAGGAAACCAAACCAGACAAGAAACTAACACCTGTTCCAAAAGAAGATGCATCACTTCCTCGAATTGATTTGCCAGGAGCAACAGTTGGCGACGAATATTCGTTCGATGTGTCCATTTTTGCTCAAGATGATGATGAAAATGATCAGATTCAATTCAAGAAGATCTCGGGACCTGGCTGGTTCAAATTAACGATTATGGGCGAACTCTTGGGCATACCAACTTCCGAAGATGTTGGGACGAATGAATGCAAGGTGCGTATTGTCGATAATGAAGGGCTTTCATCGGATGCAATACTTGTTGTCGAAGTGAAGGAAAAAGTCCTCAACAGAGCTCCTTATTGGAATCCAAACGTGAAAGTTTCAACCGAAGTCGATACAACCAAAAAAGAACCAATCAAGAAGGATTTGAAAGCGAAAGAAACGGTCGATGAAAAGGAATCTGCGCCGAAATCAAGATCGAGAAGGAGGAGGAGATAAATGACAAATCAACCGATTCCAGAGCATCCTCCTGAGGATAAGATTCGATTGTTTGATGCAATTCGACCTCCGCTTTCGCAAGGTCAATTCGATGTAAAAATACAACAATCATTCCCTGCAGTTGTTGATGGAGTCTCAACTGGTATGTCAGAACAAAGCCAGATTCGTCGAATTGAAGTTGGTGGCTCAAGATGGTCGATCGATTCATTGTGTGTTCATTCCCGTACACCTCCAAGAAATGAACAAAACGTTCGACTGGATATGACACTACCAAAGATTGTATTCCAGAAAAAGACGCTTCCATGGGAGAGATCAGTCGATCCATCGAATGACGATGCTCCTTGGATGGGCCTTTTGTTGCTTCGTGAGGATGAGTTTGAGGATGGCTACTGTGAAATTCTCAAGGATGCAACATCGCATGATATTCTTGGATCTACTTCTGGTCCATTGATTCAAATTCAAGCATTACGCATTACAGAAAAACTCCTCAAAGCGGTTGGGCCGCTACAAAGTGAGTTGCATTTACTCGCTCATGGTTTGCAAGTCAATCCGAAGAATAAGGAATTGTGTGGTACTGATGAAGATGGCTTGTTCTCAGTCGTCATGGCAAATCGTCTCGCCTCTGAAGCTGGCACAAAATATCATGCATGCCTTGTTTCGTACGAAGGTTTCTTTGACAAATTGCCCACAGGAGCGGCGTATATCACTCAACCAGCTGCAAAGAAGAGCCTTGGAAAAGGAGATCCTGGAAAGGGGAAAATGCCGTTTAAGGCAGGAGAAACATTAGCACAACAAACATCAGTAGGTTCTGGATTTTCTGGAGCTGATGTAAAACTGGTTCTCCTAGATTATTGGACATTCAAGACTGGCGATGGAGGCGATTTTGAGAGCCGAATTAAACAGATTCGCTTCCGTTCAAAGGAATCCGATTCTGAAGCAACAGGTGAACTTGCTTCTGTTTATGATTTCGCCGAGGCAGGTAGTTCCGATTCGGTTTACGAGCCTGCACTTCTTGGAAACGACATGGACCCAGATGTTTCCACAAATTCATACCTGTTGACTGAGATTGTTGAAGATGATGGAATTACACGTCCTTGTCTTTACAGAGGGCCATGCATTGCAGTTCCAACAAATCATGAGCCAAAGGAAGAACCGTACAAGAATTCCGATGATGCGCGCGGTCTTGAACCATCAACAGGCTTGGATGTAATCCATCATTCTGCAGCCTTTGAGTTAGGGCGACTCTTGGCATTAAGTGACAAGAATTTCATACATTCACTCAATCGATGGCGTCGATTATGGATTGATAAACAAAATCAAGAGGTTTATCGCGATAAAATTATTGCGGAACAAGTGGATACGAGTCGATTTACTGCCGATGAGTTAGAGAATCTGCCGATTTCATCTCTCGTATCAACGCGTTTACTCAACCAAGCAAGCAAGAGTGCAACGATGGTTTTAGAAAAATCAGATTACCCTCCAGAAGGACTCGATGTATTCTTTTCACATGGAGTTGATGTAGGTGCTGATTTCTCTGATGAATTAGAGGAGGCACTTCCTGACGGAATTCCTGGTGAACTACCTGATGAACTACCTGATGAATTACCACCTGGAGGTGGAGGCCGATGATTGACAATTTCAACATCACAAACAACATCCAGTCGCTTATACAGGCTGCCATCAAAAACATCTACAAGTTTTCCGATTTTGATGCTGAAGAACAGGCATGGGATTCAGTCGTCGCATGGTTGACAAGGCTGCGATTGTTGGAGGGAGTTCCGTTTAGCTACATCGTTTCGAGTGAGGAGATGTTGCCAAATGAATCGATTCGATTCTTCCACATGGATCGGAATTGGTTGGATGCTTTGGTTGATGGTGCACTTAGTACTGGTATCCTCGATACTCGCGGACCATTCGCCTCAGCAAATGAAGAAGTGAAAAAGGAACTCTACGAGAAATTGATTAATGAATTGAACGATCGAGAACTAATTCACAATCCTCTACGTGCTTCGCTAACCTTGTATGACAAACAAAAAGCAAAAAACGCCTCTGCTTTTGATTCTATAGAACTGAAAGCAAGGGGGGGAAGGAGCACAGGCACTGCTATGCAAGAGGATAAATCCGCTCCAGATATGGATTATAGTTTGGCAATGGAAGAGGTAGTATCATGCTTCTCAACGTTTGATTATTCTATAGGTGGGCAACAAACTGGGTTTTTATTACGCTCAACGGTTGTTCGTGATTATCCTGGTTTGGAAATTAGTGCGTATGACGCTCCTAGCCTGATTGGTACAAAAAGTAAGCAAGCATATTCAGAGGCAAATAGAGTAGAGACCTTGCGACAGGTTCGTCTTTCCGATTCGATTATGTTGGTTATTTTCAACGGTTTACCGACACACTTGAGGATCAAAGAACCTGGTGAAGGGATTCGAATGGGTGTTGATTTACCAGGAGGTTTTACCAACGAAAACGCGTGGAATTATATAATTAAACTCAAAGATGTCAATGGAGATTTGATTGAAAATAAATCTCCTACGACACAAACAATTGCAGCACGAAAGGGAACAGGTGATGTGTCCGTTTTGCGCTTCTCGCAAATCATAGATTCATCACCAGATGGTTGGGACGGTCATGCTACACCATTGGAAGAGGGTGGTTTCCTAGCAACGCAGCTCATGCAGTTCCCGTACCAGCAGGATTTCCAATATGATGAAACAGATCAAACTCTACCGGGTAAAGGAACTGCAAAAGTGAATGTAAACTCGATTCTTGTTGATGACGATACAGTCATCGATTCAAACAATACTTCCGATGCTTGAGGTGATTTTATGGTAAGAAAGAAAAAGAAAATCACTGAATCAAAGGCAAATCCGTCAATGTCCGAAAAGGAAACGGTTGCATCAAAGGAAACGGTTGCATCAAAGGAAATGGTTGGATCAAAGGAAACGAAGTCAACATGGAATACGGATGTTGAAATCGATACGTCGAAGTTTGAAAAAGCGGTAGATCCGGCCGTAGAATTTGAGCCTGTTCTTGCAGAGGAAGTACTCGAGCAAACCGGAGTTTCAATCAAAGTTGAGAACAAAGGAGCAGGTGATTTTGAACATCCGGGTATTTCAGAGAATTTGAGCGGTATCAAGCCTTCAGTTTCAAGTACGCCGAAACGGCATCTTCTGGTTCCAGTCAATGTCCAAGCATTGGTTGTTCCACCAGAACCGTCGCATGTTAAGCAGCCTATGCAAAGGAAATCGGGCAAACAAGAATCAGGGAAGGATGAATTGACAAAACCAATTAAATCAACGCATCCGGATATGGCGAATTTGAAAACAGCATATCGTTCAGCAGACGGTTCAACGGATGGAACCTCCGCTGAGGAGGATTTGAGATGGGATATACCTGGGCCATTTGATTACATTTCCTCAAATCCAAATAAGGCAGGTCACCCTGTTGGGATTCACCTTTTGTGGTCATTGCCAAAGGCACTACTCACAGGAAAAATGAAGGCGAAAGAGACACTTTCAGAAGCCTTTGCAGATGTGGAAATGGATGAATCGGGGTACATCGATCCAAATGAATTGATTCCGGAACATTTCATCGTTTGTGATGAGGGTTATGAACATCCATTGACATTCAAGGATGCTGTTGAAAATCGAATCGAATTTATGACTGAGGATGATAGTGAGATTACCGATATGAACGAATTGTTCGAGTACATGCATCTGCCTGATTTGTGGATTGTATCGCGAAGTGGCATGAACAGTTCACGAAAGACATGGGTGGTTGACTCTGTCAACCTTGAAGTGACGCCAATTGCATCATATTCACCAAGTTCGCGTGATTCAAAGGTCCCGGAAATGACAGCTATTGGACCAAACGATGGAGATTTTTACTGGTCAGCAACGTATGACAACGCAAAAGGCAGATTCACTTTCCATGATTTACCAGGTAACAGTGATGTCGGCCCATTCGATTATTTTGTCTGTGGTTGGTATTCTGATTCCACAAATGATCCCGCATACATGAAAGCAGCAGCGGCTGAAGAGGCATGGTTCAAACATATCAGAGAAGATTTGCAATGGAATGTCGATCGAGATAATGTTGACAATGATTCCATATTCAATGGAGCCATTTTTGATTTTATACAGGAGGCCGGGAAATGAGCCGAAGAAAACGATTACGTAAGGAAAAGGCTCAGAAGGTGAAAGACACCAAAGGGTTATCTGAAGACTCCGAAAAAGAGCTAAAGTTGGTGGAAGAACCTAGTCTTGTAGGCAATGAAAAGAGCGAGAACATTTTGGGTAATCGCAGTTTTATCGATACTATTGGAACGGATTGGCCTCGCCAATCACTGTACCATGGTTCCGTTTTGCAAGTTCCATGGGGGCCACAGGTCCCCAAAACTACACCAGTCGAGGTTGACGCCGCTGTTGGAATCAATCAAGAGGAAGCACTTTCAACGTTGATTGCAGCAGAATACACCGAGAACGAGAATATAGAGATGGACGGTGAAAAGTTCGAGGAATACTTTACCGGATTCATGCTTGACGTAATGGATGAACTCAATTCAGCAGATGGAGAGTATATTTTCGATCAAACTCGACACAAGCGAACATTCCATTCAGTTGATGCGGGAATTATGTTTGATTATGTAAAACCTGAAGAGAACAGAACTCAAGGAAATATGGTGAAGAGTCAAAAGTCATCCCAACCAACCAAGAAGGCCGTGTTTGAAGAAAAAGGAATCATAAAAGCCCCCGGAAAAGATTTTGATTTCATTGGCGTTAATGATAACTCAGATCTACCTCTTGTTTCTGTTCCTGATTTTTCATCAGTTAGTGATCCGGAATTGGTTGAACCTGGAATTTTGCAACCGGATGAAGCTCCGCCGCGAAAAGTCACGTCCTATCCTGCTCCATTGTACTACGAAACGCTCGATCCTGTTTTGCTTATATCTTCAGAGCGCGCATCAACCCGACCTGCAGCAGAAGGCTGCTATGATGAAGATAAACTTACCAAGGTACGTACAGTTCATTGTCTCGTTAATGATTGGGCTAAAAAAAGAGTTCATATCGCACCTCAAAGTCCGATTCTTCGAACAAATGGTTACGAATGGTTGCCGATGGAACTCGATCACTTATTGAGCGAATCAGAATTTATCGTATCAAGGCTGAATTCTCCTACTTTTGGAATGCTAAAGCCCGATCTGGAGCCATACTACAATGGAATGGATACGAAAAGATCGAGGCCAGTATTCCCGCACACTGCTTACCATCAGTGGAAGAGACAACCATGGCTTCCAATTTTATTGGACATAGAGTTCACATACATTTCTGAAGAGAAGCACTGGAAACTTGGAGAAATTGATTATGAACGAACGGATGGTGCTGGGTCAATTGAAGATACTGGCGACGCACCAGTGACCTTGCAAACGCGAGTACCTCTGTCCGTAAATGCAGGGAGCATCGTTGCCAATCAGATTACACGTTTCCTTGAAGCAGAAGATGAACTTGATGAAATCAGTGAGGGTTTACTAACCGAAGAAGAAGAAGATGCCTTTGTTCAATTAAGAGATAACGAATTTTTGGGGCGAGATCTCCTCTCAGCAACATTGGATGGTTTGGATGAATTCGTAAACGATATCAACAACAATACTGCCATTAAGTCAGGGCTTGTTGAAATATCGAAATTATCCATTATTGATGCGTTTGGGCAAGTCATGGTCATCGATCCAACCGGACTCTTCACGTCAACAGCAGGAAGCGATGACCCACAGGTCAACGTAAGTTTGAGTTTACAGACTTCGGATGATGCTTATGGGAAGATTATGCTCAGGCCAAGAATTCCAAAACCTGCAAGACTTGACTTCAAGCTGCTTTCTCATCAAGACGATACGAAACCTTCCACCTCTGAATCCAAATCAGTATTCCTAGGTACGAACAAGAAATCTCCAATTTGCGGATATTTACTTCCTGATCACATTGAATGGGCAATGGAAGTATTCGATATGAATGGTGATGGATGCGGCCAGTTGCGAGTCGCTGACAGAGATTGGTCGCTGGGTGGTATTCAGAAAGGAAGACTTGCTTGGGACAACAATCCTGGTGATGTCTCATCTGCAGGAACTCTCCCTGAAACTGGAAACGTGCATATGGACAGGCTTCTCAATTCGTTAATGGAAATTGGGTTAATTGATGATGAAGAAAAGGACAACCCTGCAGGTGGCGAAGGCGTTCTTTCCGCAATATTAAGGGCGATTGATACAACCTATTGGCATAGTGACCCATTTGGTAAGGGTGGGGGCAACCATCCTGGATTCTACATGGGACGGCCTGTTGCAGTTGTACGGGCAGCGATTCGATTGCAGGTCGAAGGTGGTGAAAATCAGATGAGTGAAGAGCTCAAGAACCAATTGTTCGAAGTCCGTTTGGGTGCTGCAAAACGGCAGATTGACGGGTTACTTGGGTACTTCATTAACGACGATTATACTCGATTCAAAGCAGTTTATCCCCTTGATGGTCGCGAGCCATTTGTACCTTCAACAGGATCTATCGATCATGATTTCCTCGAATTTGATCCAACGATTGAGATTCGACCAGAGGAAGATGTGTTCCTCACTTTACTTGTTAATCCACAATCTGCAATGCATATCACTTCAGGTCTCCTTCCACAAATTGAAGTGATGCTGTTAAGAGAACATTGGGAAGATACAATTTCAAAAATTGCACCGACATTCAAAGTTGGTCCTGTTCTTGTCGATCCGTCATCGGTTCAAATGCCAGTAGATGATGGTTTGCCGAATGTGTCATGGAGTTGGATGCACAGGGAAACTCCATCGGAATGGCAATCTTCAGAGATAAAACGTTCAGATTCATTGGCAGGATTGCCAACCGGGAAAATGAGAGCCTATGAAGGCTGGTTAAAATTAGACAAAGAGGATGATTGAATTGAAAAAATTACTGATAACTATTGGTGTGGGAATCTTAATGCTTTTTTCCTCCATGGGACTGAATGCAACTGAGTATCATTCTT
>MDSV01153468.1_pt1 | contig 13540 bp, 9 predicted proteins | sample 810851 | NCBI WGS metagenome assembly MDSV01 (sample SAMN05326640, study PRJNA326480) | marine metagenome | isolation source: seawater | place: Atlantic Ocean: North East | collected 2012 | reverse complement strand
TGGTGTGTGGATGGCTATTTTAGGTGGTGTACTCAGTATCGTGGCTGGCGTTTTGGCCTTCCGTAGCCAAAAATGAAAATTTCTGATGTAATCAAAGGGTCTATCCGAATACCCATACGAATGCAATTGATGTTTGAATGGGCTTTGGGTGGGGCATTTTAGACGCTAGCGTTTGGATGAAGGCGAAGATTGCCATAGAATTAGTCAAATATTAAATCCGGTTTGGAGGAAACATGGAGTTGGAAACTGCAGCATCATGGGCTGAAATCATCGGGTTAATTACAATACTCGGTGCTGCAGTATATTCATGGTTTCAGATTAAAGAACTTCGACTCTCGAGAAACAGCACAACTGCAATGAATTTAGCTGCTAATTTCCAGAGCCAAGACTTTGTTTCTGGCCTAACATCAATCATATATGCAAATATTAAATTCGAAAGGACAGGAGACACAATCAAAGATTTTCAGCAAATCCAAGAACATTTTGGCGATGATTGGCCAAAGGTAGCGACAGTTCTTACAACTTGGGAAGGTATTGGAGTTCTTATCCATCGTGGCGATATGGACTTTCACGCTTTTTATGACCTCTTTTCAGGCGTTTTTGTAAAGACCTATGAGGCATTTTCATTCTTCCTTGAACCAATTCGTGAAAGCGAAGGCGACAAAGAAATGGAATGGTTCATTTGGCTTTACGACCGTGTTAAAGAATACGAAAAGGATGGTTCGGGAGCACTTCCTGCACATCTTGCTTTCAAGGATTGGAAACCAAAAATTCGAGTCTAGTTTGAATGAAATTCCTTTGTAGACTCAATCTCGCAAATGGTGCGAACTTGAGAGTGGATTCATTCGGCACTTTCACTCTTGGATAGGGCCGAACTAATGTTTGCTACCATCCAAGCAGATGCTGCAGTGAGTTGTAACCAATCACCAGCGGTCTCAGGTAATGCACCGTCTGAATAAACAAACACGCTCACAATCCAGCATGCGCTTGCAACAGTTTGTCCAAGCCATTCGAGACTCAGCATTTTTTCACGGTTTAGCACGTTAAGCACTCCTGGCCACAACAGGATAGGTCATCCAAGTACATTCCCCATCCCTTGTATGCTGCGATAAAATCTTCAGTAGGTAAACCCATTGATGAAGCAATTGCCTGAGCTACAATTCCAAAACGTTGGCGGTATTTGAAAATAAAGCAGAATATGTGGTTGTCATGTCGTACCGATGGTCCACATAGATACAGTCCGGGAATGATTGTTGATTCGTCCTGGTCGCTTATGGAAGGGAATCCATCATCTCTCATTTCAAACAAATGTTCGAGGTGCTTGTGACTGCCTTCAAAGCCATTTGCTAGAAGAGGCTGGGTTTTGGACTGGAAAACTTGGCCATCCTCAGTTGTAAGTTCATAGACAGTACCATCGAAGGTAACCGACTGAACTGAAGTTTCAGCGAACAATTCAACGTTTTCTTGGAATTTCTCATGCCGCATTCGTTCAAAGGAAAAAGTTGAGAGAGCGATGCTGGGGTCCGAGCTTTCATCAGTCCACGGGCAATTTCTGTCGAAAACTCGAATCTTTTTGTCGCTCTTGGAAAGATGGTATGCAGCATCAATGCCGCTTTCGTAGCCACCGATGATGAGAATCTCATCACCTTCCATATCTCCGTATCGTTCGACATTGGAATTGTGAAGGCACAATTCACTGCCCTCGAAACCTCCTTGAGATGGATACTGGTATTCCCCTGCAGCCCAAATGACCTTCTTGGAGGTAAGTGTGGCATTTTCAGTTACAAGATTGAATGTGTCTCCGTTTTTCTCTATATTCGAAATGTTCGTATTTTCAAGAATAGGCAGTTCAAAGTACTCGGCTAATCCTTGAAGGTGAGTGGCAAATTCTTGACCTGTTGGATGCTCAATTCTCATATTAAACGCAGGAGATACGCCTACTGCTACAGAATTTAAATCCAGCATACCTATAGAGTTACTCGGAAATGAAGGTGTGATGAATCTTGTCTCAGCTGGCCATGCGGCAAAGGATGCCCCAACACCCGCACGATCGACGATTAAGAAATTTTCAACACCAGAATGAAGGAGTGAAATTGCAACTCCGACACCAGATGCGCCAGCACCTACAATGATGACATCGTATTCTTCATTTACACTCTCATTAATGTCGGAATTTACTCTTCCCTCTACATCGTCATTGTTGTCCATGCTTGTCCGTTTTTTAATAAGTATATAAAAAAAACTAATAATTAGGTTTTCTAATTCTATTATTAAAAGGATGCTGAATCCCTGAATGGGCATTTTTAGGCTAGAAACAGACTTATGGCTATCGAGGTACAAATCATGCCTTTTTGATTCGAACGTGAATCTCATAATTTGAGTTCGATAATTTTTGGTTGAAAGTATTGATGAGGTAGACCTCCTCGCCCTTAACATGAGTGAAGGTGTTGTTGTAATTCAAACCACTCTCCCTAGAAATTGGGAGGAGTATAGAGTCGGTTCTTTCTGTCAAAATTTGATTGAAAATGGTGCGAAATGTGTAGAGTATTCTGAAGTACGTTCAATGTATGAATGGGACGGAAAACTCAACTCAGAAAAGGAATGGCGAATTGAAATGAAATGCTCTGAAGTGAAAAAAGAGGTGCTTCTGAATTTCTTGGAACGCAATCATCCGTATGAATTGCCACAGATTTTGTTTCATGTTGCCGAATCATCTGAAGCGTATGGAAGATGGGTGCAATCTTAAGACAACTCATCTGTTTGAATGCAATGTATTTTTCATGGAATGTAAGTTTCACGAAATGTACTTCAATATATGAACCGAGATTGAAAATTCCGCCCAAGAAAAAATACTCAAGTTGGAGTGGAAACGAACCTAGAGGTAGTGTAAATTTTACATTCAAAAACCGGCCTTTATAGTCTGTGGGTGAAAACAACCTTTAGAGCACCACTGAGGCACTTTTTAGCATTCGAAAAACCATCGCAAAAACAGCGTTTAGCATACCTTGTGAAGGGTGAACATTATACACTACCTCGGAGGGCAAATAAATTCCAGCGCGTGAAACAAACGAGGGGGATGAATCATGGTCATTGAACACAGCAATACTTCTGACGTAAACGATGGATTTGAATTGGATCTTTCCCAAGAACATATTGAGCCAATGCTCCAAGAAAATTTGGACCGATTCGTGTTATTCCCTATTGAACAAGCAGAAGTATGGGAGATGTACAAGTTGCATGCCGCATCGTTTTGGACTGCTGAGGAAATTGATTTGGCTGAGGATGCTAAGGATTGGAAAACACTCAGCGACAATGAGCGCCATTTTTTGAAGCATGTTTTGGCATTCTTTGCCGCAAGTGACGGAATCGTGAATGAAAATCTTGTTACAAACTTTGCCGATGAAGTTCAATGGGCTGAAGCTCGATGCTTCTATGGCTTCCAAATTATGATGGAAAACATCCATGCTGAAACATACTCTTTACTTATTGATACCTACATTACAGACCCTGATGAAAAGAATCACTTGTTCAATGCCCTTGAAACAGTACCTTCGGTTAAGAAGAAAGGTAATTGGGCCATGCGCTGGCTTTCTCGAAAGAAGGGTTCCTTTGCACAGCGCCTCGTCGCTTTTGCAGCAGTTGAAGGGATTTTCTTTTCCGGCTCCTTTTGTGCGATTTTCTGGCTCAAGAAGCGCGGTCTCATGCCAGGCCTCACCTTTTCCAATGAATTGATTTCACGAGATGAAGGATTGCATTGTGATTTCGCTTGTCTTCTTCACAATAAGTTGATTCGAGGTGCAGGTGAGAACATGATCCACAGGATTATCTCAGAAGCTGTCGAAATTGAAATTGAATTTGTAACGTCTGCGTTACCGGTTTCCTTGATTGGTATGAATGCCGAACTCATGCAAGAGTACATTCGATTTGTAGCCGACCGCCTCATGGTCTCACTTGGAGCGAGTAAACTTTACAATGCTACCAATCCTTTCCCTTGGATGGAGATGATTTCAATGCAAGGAAAGACCAACTTCTTTGAAAAGAGAGTTGGCGAATATCAGAAGTCTGGTGTCAAAGACGGTGGGAACCTCGGAAGTATCCAACAGCGCTTCGCAATGGACGAAGACTTTTGAACCGTACGCGAAGAAGGGGAAATACTGCGAATAAAATCAAACACATGGAGGAGCAAAAATGACAATGCAAGTAGTGAACAGAAAAGGCGAAAGAGAAGATGTCCGATTTGATGCTATTCATGACAAATTGAAGACCCTTACGTACGGTCTCGATAAAACTTGGATTGACCCTGGTCATGTGACGAAGTTGACCATTGAAGGACTGTATGATGGAGTAACGACTCGGGAACTCGACCAACTTGCTGCTGAGACTGCCGCTTCTCTTGCGTCTCAGCATCCGGACTACAGCCGGCTAGCTGCACGAATTTGTGTCGATGACCTCCACCGTTCCACCAAGGAAACATTTTCTGATGTGATTACTGATTTACGTGAATACATCGATCCTGAATCAGGTAAGCATGCTCCACTTATTTCCGAAGAAGTCTTTTCAATTATCATGGAGAACGCAGAGGTACTGAACAATCACATCGACTACAAGAGAGATCACAACTACGACTATTTTGGTTTCAAGACACTTGAGCGCTCTTACCTTCTTCGACTTAACGGAGAAATTGCTGAAAGGCCCCAACACATGTTGATGCGTGTAGCGGTTGGAATTCATCATGCCAACATCAGCAAGGCTTTGGAAACCTATGATTTGATGAGCCAAGGATTCTTCACCCACGCAACACCCACTCTTTTCAATTCAGGAACCCCGACTCCTCAGATGTCCTCATGTTTTCTCTTGACTATGCAAGATGATTCTCTCGACGGAATTTACGATACTCTCAAACAGTGTGCATTGATTTCCAAATCAGCCGGTGGAATTGGACTTTCCATCCATCACATTCGTTCAAAAGGCTCCTACATTAAAGGCACAAACGGTCAAAGCAACGGAATTGTTCCAATGCTTCGAGTCTTTAACGACACTGCTCGTTATGTTGACCAAGGTGGCGGAAAGAGAAAAGGCTCGATTGCAATTTATCTAGAACCTTGGCACCCTGATATTCTTGCATTCCTTGATTTGAGAAAGAATCACGGTAAAGAAGAACTCCGAGCTCGCGACTTGTTCTATGCACTGTGGACTCCGGACTTGTTCATGGAGCGTGTTGAACAAAACGCGGATTGGTCTTTCTTCTGTCCGAACGAATGCCCTGGTCTTCAAGATGCATACGGTGCAGATTTCAAGCAATTGTTTGAATCGTACGAGGCTCAAGGACTTGCTCGAGAAACTCTACCTGCTCGTGTCGTGTGGGATAAACTGGTGGAATCTCAAATTGAAACCGGTACTCCTTACATGCTTTACAAGGATGCAGCTAATGAGAAATCCAATCAAAAGAATTTGGGGACAATCCGGTCTTCAAATCTTTGCACTGAGATTATGGAATACACTGCGAAGGATGAAGTTGCAGTCTGCAACCTAGCATCGATTGCTCTTAACAAGTATGTTGATGTTGAAAACCAAACTTTCAATCATCAGTTGCTCTATGATGTCACTTACCATGCTACAGGTAACCTCAACCGCGTGATTGACGTTAATTTTTACCCTGTTCCTGAAGCGCGCAACTCTAACATGCGACACAGACCAATTGGTCTTGGAGTACAGGGTCTTGCAGATACCTTTGCGCTGTTGAAGTTGCCTTTTGAAAGCCCTGAGGCGCGCCAACTGAATAAAGAAATTTTTGAAACAATTTACTTTGCAGCCTGTACTGCATCCAAAGATGCAGCGATTGCCGAAGGACCTTATTCGACCTTTGAAGGTTCTCCAGCCAGCCGAGGAGAACTTCAGTTTGATCTTTGGGGAATGAACACACACAGCGGCCGTTGGGACTGGGAATCTTTGAAATCTGAAATTATTGACAAGGGTATGCGAAACTCGCTGCTCGTAGCTCCGATGCCAACCGCATCAACCTCTCAAATATTGGGTAACAACGAATGTTTTGAGGCATTTACCTCAAACCTCTATGTTCGAAGAACACTCTCTGGAGAATTCATTGTTCTCAACAAGCATCTTGTTCGTGATTTGATTGAACTCGGTCTTTGGGGACTCGAAATGAAAGATGAAATTCTCCGACACAAGGGTTCGATTCAACATATTCATGGAATTCCTGAACACATTAAATCACTTTACAAAACCACTTGGGAGATTAAGCAACGGCATGTATTGGATATGGCCGCTGACCGTGGTGCATACATCGACCAAAGCCAGTCTCTCAACATCCATATGGTTGATGCTAACCCAGCGAAGGTTACTTCGATGCACTTCTATGGATGGAAGCAAGGACTCAAGACCGGAATGTACTATCTGCGAACGAAGGCAGCAGCAGATGCAATTCAGTTCACAGTCGAAGCAAAGAAGGCAGAAGACCAAACCGTCGGTGGACTTGCTGAACGTGCTGAAGATGTGACGAGTATGGATGCAATTGCATGCTCTCTTGACAGTCCAGATGACTGTCTCATGTGTGGCTCTTGAATTGATTTCAAGTTTATAGATACTTGATTTCGTCAACTTATGCTCGGGGGCTCAAGTCCTGCGGGCAAGGCCCGAGTACGTTGTTATCTCACGTTTCTTTTCCTTGCCCGTGGGCACTTACTTTGAATTAAGCTGTGTGAATCGCATGACCCAAAGTGGCGAGTACTGCTTCATGTGTCATTTCAGTCATGGTTGGATGTGCATGTATTGTACCTGCAATATCTTCGAGTAGTGCACCCATCTCAAGGGCTAGAGTCCACTCGCCAACAAGTTCACTGATGTGCGTACCCACGCCTTGAATCCCCAAAATCCTGTGGTCATCTTCACGTGCGCAAACTCGAACAAATCCTGCTGTTTTCTCGGCTTCTTGGGTTAACGCTCTGCCGTTAGCTCCAAGAGGGAATTTTCCGATAATGACAGGATGTCCTGCTTCCTTTGCTTGCTCAGGAGAAAGCCCAACAGAGACAATTTCAGGTTCGGTGAATACAATTGCAGGAACTGCGACAGGTTCGTACACTCTCTTATGGCCTGCAATTATCTCTGCAACCATTTCACCTTGGAATGAAGCAACATGGGCGAGCATTTCACCGGAGTTGCATACATCACCAATAGCATACACACCTCGCATGTTCGTCTCGCATCGCTCGTTGACTTTGACAAAGCCTCGCTCGTCGAGGGCAACACCGGTCGGTGCGAGTGCTGCAGAATTTGGTTTTCGTCCAACAGTGACCAAGACTTTGTCAACAACAACGTTCTGCATCTTGTCCTCGTTTTTCTCATTCTTGTCAATAAAATTGAGTTTCAAGCGGCCATCTTTGGTTTCTTCAACTCCTTTGGCAAAAACACCGAGATTGGTTTTGATTTTTTGTTTCTTAACTGCTATTTCCAGCGGTCTACGAAGTTCCTTGTCGAAGATTGGAAGTATACTGTCCATCGCTTCAACCACGGTGACTTCTGATCCAAGCATTTTGAACGTGATGCCCAATTCAAGACCAATATATCCACCACCAACAATAGCAACATGTTTTGGTAACTCTTCAAGTGAAAGAGCCTCTCGAGAAGAAATTACATTTTCGGAGAACGGCATGAACGGGAGTTCGATGGGAACAGAACCATTGGCAAGAATGACATTATCTGCTTGAATGATTATTGCATCTTTGCCTTTTCCAACCTTCACAGTCTTTGCATCCTGAAATTCAGCCCATCCATGAATAAGTTCAGCGCCAGCGTTCTTGAGTAAATGTTCGACACCTTTGTTCAATCGTGTAACGATTCCTTCTTTCCAACCTACCAAATTTGCCATGTCAAGTTCGGCAGGTCCAGGTATTGAAATCCCCATGTGTCCGTCTTTTGAAGCATGTTTGGCTAAATTGTGAAATTGGTGTGCTGCGTGAATAAGTGCTTTTGAAGGAATACATCCACGAATGAGGCATGTACCTCCAGCTTTTTCACCTTCAACAATAACTGTTGAAAGACCGAGCTGTCCCGCTCGAATTGCAGCAACATATCCACCTGGTCCGGCACCGATGACGAGAACTTGACATTTTTTCGATTGCATAGTTGCACCTCACATGAATATTGTAGCCGGATGCTCGAGATATGTTTTCACGAGTTGAACCAAACTCGCACCATCATGGCCATCGACAACACGGTGGTCCCACGAAGAAGAGAGATTCATAATCCTACGAACTACAATCTGTCCGTCTTTAACGACCGCTCGTTCTTTGGCGTTGTGAACACCTAAAATCCCGACTTCAGGTTTGTTAATGATTGGAGTAGCACCCAACCCACCGAGTCTTCCAAGACTAGTGATGGTGAAGGTTGAACCGGTCAATTCTTCTGCGGTTGCTTTACCGTCACGTGTTGCGCTTGTAACTCGAGTCATTTCAGATGCAGCCTGCCAAATGTCCATGGCTTCAACATGCTTGACAACTGGAACAAACAATCCACGGTCCGTTTGGGTCGCAATACCGAGGTTAATCGCTTCATGTCGAGTAACTACGTTCGAATCATCATCGTAAAGAGCATTGCATTCAGGTCGTTGCTCAAGCGCTTTGACCAACGCTTGCATGATAAACGGCAGATAGGTCAATTTCGGTGCACCTTCTGGTCGAGTAGCATTGAGGTGTTGACGCAATTCTTCGAGCGCAGTAATGTCGACTTCTTCAAAATACGAAAAGTGAGGAATCGTCGAATAGGAGGAAATCATTCCTTCTGCAATCTTTCTTCGAAGACCGATAACCTTGATGTCTTCTGTTCCGTTTCGTTCGGTACGAGCGGAAGCACCCATTGGGCGTACTTGACTGGCGCCAGCAGCTCCTCCTGCAATGTGAGCGTCAAGATCTGCGTGGCTGATTCGGCCAGCAGGTCCGGAACCAGCAACATGTTCGAGATTGATGTTTGCTTGTCGAGCACGTTGGCGAACAGCAGGACTTGCGAGTGCCTTGGTGCCAGCAGCACGCTCTACTTTGGCAGCAGGTGCAGGGGTTGGTGCAGGTTCGCTTTTCGGTTGAGGGGCTGGAGTTGGCTCAGGCTCAGGTTCAGCTTTTGGTTCAGGTTTCGATTCGGCCTTTGGTGCAGGCGTATCTTCAGCAGCAGCGTTTCCGTCTCCATCGACTTCAAACTCAATACAAACAACACCAACTGGAAGGATATCGCCTGCTTCACCAATGACCTTCGTCACTTTTCCATCCACTGGTGATGGAATTTCGACAGTTGCTTTGTCAGTCATAACCGACAAAATAGGGTCGTCTTCTTTGACCATGTCTCCGACTGCAACCATCCATTCCACTACTTCGCCTTCGACGACGCCTTCTCCGATATCTGGCATTTTAAATGCAAATGTTCCCATAATTATTCCTCCTGTGTTTTCTTTATTGCTTCAGCGATTCGCTCCGGACTTGGTAAATAATCCCATTCCGTTGTGTGAGGGAAAGGTGTGTCCCATCCAGTCACTCGAGTAATTGGTGCTTCAAGGTGATAGAAGCAGCGTTCTTGGATTGAAGCACTCATTTCAGCACCAAATCCACTGGTCTTCGGCGCTTCATGAACAATGACGCACCGACCAGTTTTCTTGATTGAGTTGACCACAGTATCTCGGTCCCATGGAACCAATGTTTGAAGGTCAATGAGTTCACAATCGATTCCAGAATCTTTGATTGCTTGCTCGCTTACATGAACCATAGTTCCCCATGCAATCACCGTACATGCACTTCCTTCACGAACAATTCGTGCTTGTTCAAGAGGCACAATGTAGTGCTCCTCGGGTACATCGCCATCAGGATGACCTGACCAAGTTGGAACATTGTGAGGGTCACCGTAAAACGGGCCTCTGTAACATCGCTTAGGTTCAAAGAAAATAACCGGGTCATTGCACTCGATTGAAGCCGTAAGCAGGCCTTTCGCATTGTAGGGGTTTGAACAGTAGACCACTTTGAGACCGGGTGTGTGTGTGAACTGCGCTTCAGGTGACTGCGAGTGATGATGGCCTCCTTTGATACCACCACCAGCAGGAGTTCTGAAAGTAAGAGGGGCCGTAAATTCGCCACCCGAGCGATGTCGAACTTTTGCAATCTCATTGACAATTTGGTCATAAGCAGGGAAGATATAGTCTGCAAACTGAATTTCAGCAACTGGCCTCAATCCATTGATACTCATCCCCATTGCAATGGCTGCGATGCCACCTTCTGCAAGTGGGGAATCGAACACTCGATGTTCACCAAATTTCTTTTGTAGACCGTCAGTGACTCGGAAAACTCCTCCAAAGAACCCAACATCTTCCCCGAAAATGACGACATTTTTGTCCTTGGAAAGTTGAACTTCTAAGGCCGAGTTTAATGCTTTTATCATATTCATTTCAACCATAATCTCACCTCACTTTCCTAGTTCCTCGCGCTGTTCTTGGACATGCCACGGAACTGTTTCGTAGACTTCAGTAAATATGGTTGATGCGGGAGGATAAGGTCCACTGGCCAAATCGCCAAATTCACAAGCTTCTTTGTAAGCTGTCATCACTTCGTCATCAATCTTTTTCGCAAGGGCAATATGCCGCTCTTCATCCCACATCTTCGCACCAATTAAATGGTCTTTAAGCCGAAGAATAGGGTCGCCTCCTGGCCAGCATTTGAATTCATCATTTGGTCGGTATGCGGATGGGTCATCAGAGGATGAATGTGCTCCTGCTCGATAGGTAAAGACTTCAATGTGCGTTGCTCCGAGACCTGCTCCTGCTCGTTCTCGAGCCCACTTGGTTACGCTGTAGAGTGCCAAGAAATCATTCCCATCGACGCGTAAAGATGGAATGTCATAGGCTAGACCACGTTCAGCGAATGTACGTCCTCCGGTAGCAAGATTTGCGTGTGTTGAAATCGCCCACTGGTTGTTGACAACATTCAGAATTACTGGTGGTTTGAAAGTGGAAGCAAAGTTGAGCGCATAATGGTAATCTCCTTGAGCAGAAGTTCCATCACCAAGCCAAGAAATACATACCTCATCATCGCCTTTGTAAGCGCTGGCCATAGCAACTCCTACTGCTTGGGAAAATTGGGTGCCAACTGGAGATGAAATCGAAATAAAGCGTCCTGGTTTCCAAGTATAATGAACCGGCATCTGTCTTCCTTTGACGTTATCTTCAGTGTTTCCAATGCAATGGCATATCATACTGACCATGTCACGTCCACGAACAAATTGTGCCCCTGGTTGACGGTAAGACGGGAATATCCAGTCTTGAGTTTCAAGAGCCATCGTTTGAGCGATGGCGATTGCTTCTTCGCCAAATGAGCGCATGTAAAAAGAGAGTTTACCTGTTCGCTGCATCTTGATCATACGGTCATCAAAAATTCGCAGACGCATCATGTATTCAAGTCCCTGAATCATCGTTTCGCTATCCAATTTAGGGTCCCATTCGCCGCTCGCGTTTCCTTCATCATCAAGAACTCGGACAAGACCGGTTGCATGGAGGACAGTGTCTTGCGCTCCACATTTTATTGGATTGGGGCGTGACAGGTCCCCAGGTTGTTCAGTGAATTTACCGCCAAAATCTGCATCATCGCCGGGTCGAAAGGGAGGCCTTCCAATCGTATATGGCTTGGTTGTGGCAGTCACTCTCTCGGTCATTGTTCCACCTCACTCCATCACTATCTTAAGTGGTGTCGGTTCATTTCTTTGGTCCTGAGCAACATAAACATATGCGCCTAGCATTGTTTCTTGGTTGTCCAAATCCTTGGTTTTTCGGAACAACAATCCCGCTTTGAAAGAGGAGCGGACAAGAGGCCCACTTGCGATACCGGAAAAGCCCATGTCAATAGCTTGTTTCGCCCATACATCGTACATTTCAGGCTCAGGAAATCGATCGACCGCTAAATGCCTTGGAGAGGGGGCAAGGTATTGCCCTATTGTAATGAGGTCAACACCAGCATCTCGCAGTAAAGCGAGGGCATCTGAAATCTCATCATCGGTTTCTCCAACTCCAACCATCAAGGATGACTTGGTGACGATATCGGGGCGTAACTCTTTGGCTTTGCGCAAAATTTCAAGCGACTGAGAAAATGATGCTCTGGAATCTCGAACAATTCTATCGAGTCTTGGAACACATTCGACATTGTGGGCAAAAACCGACAAAGGACTTCCCTCAAGAAGGTGGGCAAGTGCAACATGGTCTCCTGCTAAATCTGAGCAAAGCAATTCGAGAGTAAGTTCGGGTTGTCGCTGATGGACTTCTTCAATACACTTCTTGTAGTGGTCAGCACCACTATCGGGGAGGTCATCGCGATTGACAACGGTGATGACAACATGACGAAGATTCATTGAGTCGACAGCATCTGCTAGTTGTTCTGGCTCGTTGACATCAAGTGGAGGTGGAGTTTTGATTGTACCGACTGCACAAAACCGACATCCACGTGTGCATTCCTTGCCTGCAATCATGAAGGTAGCATCACCGCTTGCCCAACAATCATGGATGTTTGGACAGCGCGCTTCTTGGCAAACGGTATGAAGTGCATTATCCTTGACAGCGGCTTTGGTCTTGTTGAATACTGCTTGTTGTTCACCGGATGGAAGTGTGGTTCTAAACCAGTTTGGTAGTCGTTCTCGTTTCGGTTTTGGCCGAAGAGCGGGCGGGGTTCTGCTCGCCATTGGAAGTTGTTTGCCCGACACGATTGCCCCCCCTTGTTTTACCCGATGCTTTGCCCATCAAAAAGGTGTACTTCGAATGGTGAATCATCTCTTTCCACATTTTTGTCTTTTTGATACGTTTTTTCTGTGCAATATGAACAGTATTCATGAGGGTCGAGGTTTTGGGTTGTGATATGAGGCAACGGGTTGCACTGATTACGGGCAGCGGTAAGCGAATTGGTGCTGCTACCGCTTCATTATTGCTTTCAGAGGGCTGGTTTGTCTTCTTGCATGTCCGAAATTCATTGGATGAAGCTCAAACAATCTTGCAAGACTTTCATGACAAGCATGGAGTCCCCCCTGCTGCAGAAATTCTTCAAGCAGACCTCAACAGCGATGAAGAAATATCCTCGCTGATTGATACTGTCTTGCGTCATGAAATTGTCGAAAACAACGGAGGTTTGCATGCTCTTGTGCACAATGCATCAATCTATAATTCGACAGACTTCGAACAAGTTTCTTTGGAAAAACTCCGGTTGAACAACCGGATTCACATCGAGGTACCTTTCTTGTTGACTCAAGGCCTTCTCCCGTTGCTCAAATCGGCTCAAGGTTGTGTTATCGGCATGGTTGACACTTCGGTTGGGCGTGCTTGGAAAGGCTTGTCGCATTACACTGCGAGTAAGGCTGGTTTACGCCAATTGATGATTAATTTGGCAGGAGACCTTGCACCTGAGGTGCGCGTAAATTGTGTCGGTCCCGGAGCAATTGTCGCTGCGGAATGGGAATCTGAACATTTCGAATCTGTACTCCAAAGTGTTCCTCTCGGTAGGGCAGGAGATGTGGA
>MDSV01041209.1_pt1 | contig 13540 bp, 13 predicted proteins | sample 810851 | NCBI WGS metagenome assembly MDSV01 (sample SAMN05326640, study PRJNA326480) | marine metagenome | isolation source: seawater | place: Atlantic Ocean: North East | collected 2012 | reverse complement strand
ATAAAATTGAAAAATAAAACTATTAATTATTTAAAAAAAAAGAAAAATTTTTATTTATTTATTTTTGCAAATCAGTATGAATTAGAGGGAAAAAAGCTTTCACTTAATGATTTTTGTAAATTTCAAAATTTTTTAAGGATTAAACTTAAAGAAAAAAATATATTTATTGATGACACTAAATTTTGTTCTCAAAATAAACAAAATAAAAAAATGTTTAATGACATAATAAAAAAATGGCCAATTATTCAAAAAAAAAGTTTTATGATAGATAAAAAAAATACTTATAAAAGTATCGCTAAAAAATTAAATTTAAAATATTTAAATATTAATAATTTATAAAAAAATGATTAAATTTTCTGAACCAGTAATTGATAACAAAGAAATAATTTCAGTAACTAAAACTTTGAAGTCCGGTTGGATTTCATCTCAAGGAAGTACAGTTGAAACTTTTGAAAAGAATTTTTCAAAAATTCATAATAATATTTACTCATTATCTACTTCAAATTGTACTACAGCACTACACTTGGCATTAAAAAGTTTAGATATAGGAAAAGGAGATGAAGTAATTTGCACAAATTTAACATTTATCGCTCCTGCAAATATGATTGAATTGACTGGTGCTAAACTAGTTTTAGTAGACATATACAAAAAAAATTTTTCAATGAATATAGATGACTTAAAAAAAAAGATTACAAAAAAGACAAAAGCTATATTAGTCGTGCATGCATTTGGTTATCCTGCCAATATGAAAGAAATAAAAAAAATTGCTAATAAACATAAATTGAAAATTATAGAGGATGTAGCAGAGGCTATTGGAGCTAAAGTAAATAAAAAATTATGTGGTACGATAGGAGATGTTGCTTGTTTTAGTTTTTTTGCAAATAAAATTATTACTACGGGTGAAGGAGGTATGCTCCTTATAAAGAATAAAAAAATCTATAAAAAAGCTAAATTACTTAGAGATCATGGTATGACTCCAGAAAAAAAATACTATCACAAAGTTTTAGGATTTAATTATAGAATGACCAGCATGCAAGCTGCAATTGGAATTGAGCAATTAAAAAAATTAAATTCTATTCTTAAGAAAAAAAAACAAATTAAATCTATTTATAAAAAAAATCTCTTACAAAAGAATTTTACAACTTTTCCATTAAATGAAAATAAAAATTCAGTAGAATGGTTCGTGACAATAATTTTGAAAAACAAAAATTTAAGAAAAAGATTTATTAATTTTATGAAATTAAAAAAAATTGAATGTAGACCAATGATATTTCCTGTTTCTTTTGCATCACACTTTAAAAGTAAATTCAAATCAAAAAATTTTCCAAAATCTTATGATATTTCTTTAAGATCAGTTCATTTACCATCATCGATTAATTTAACTTCTAAAAGTTTAAAATATGTATGTAAAACAATTAATAGTTGGGATAGTAATTTAAGATGAAAAAATTTAATAATTTTTTAATTTTTGAAAATGAAACTTTAAAGAGTTCAATGAAAAAAATTTCAAAAAACCAAAAAAATATCGTTTATGTTTATAATTCAAAAAAACAAATAACTTCAAGTTTATCAGATGGTGACATAAGAAGACACTTGTTAAAAAATGGAAGTATTGATGATCCTGTATATTTATGTGGCAATAAAAACTTTAAATTTATAAAAGATTTAAATGAAAGAGAAAATATTTTAAAATTATTAGACAAGAAATATAAATCTATCCCAGTTTTAGATAAAAATAACAAAATCATTGATATAATAGATAGGTCTCTAAATCTAATTTCTTCAAAAAAAAAAATTATAAGAGCCAGAGCCCCAGCTAGGTTAAGTATTGCAGGAGGGGGCACAGATATAACAAATTATTTTTTTGATAAAGGTGGTACAGGAATTTCTTTAACGATCTCAAAATATTGTAACGTCCATTTAATAAAAAGAAATGATAACAAAATAATTATTGTATCAAATGACTTTAAAAAAAAAGAGATTATCAAAAACTTTAATGAAATTAAATATAACGGCACTCTAGATGTTATAAAAGCCTCAATTAAACTTCTCAAACCAGATTTTGGATTTGAGATTTATATTGAAACAGATTATAAGCCTGGTTCTGGTTTAGGGGGCTCTGCTGCTCTATCTTCATGTGTAATTGGAGCGATTAATTATCTTCAAAATATAAAATTGAATAAATATGAAATAGCTGAATTAGCATTTCAAGCTGAAAGAATAGAATTAGGAATTTTAGGTGGCTGGCAAGATCAATATAGTACAGTTTTTGGAGGTTGTAACTTAATGGAATTTAGAAAAAAATCTAATTTGGTTCAAAAACTTCATCTGCCAAACAATATCATAGATGAATTAGAGAGAAGATTAATTATTTGTGATACAAACATAAAACATAAAGGACCTAAAATTCACTCAAAAAATCAAACAAATAAAAATTTTAATAATTATGGCAAACAAATAAAGATCTTAGTAGAAGAAATACGAGTTTTGTTATTAACAGGAAAAATAAATAAATTAGGTAAGTTAATCCAACAAACATGGGATTTAAAAAAACATCTTAATAAATCAATGACAAATAAAAAAATTAGAAACATGGAACAAAAGTTATGCAAACGAAACTTAGCAGATGGCTGTAGACTTTTGGGCACCGGTGGTGGTGGTTATATGTTATTTTACATTAATCCACAAAATAGATTCAATTTCTTAAAAAAAATAGGCCAATTAAAAATGAATTACTATAAAGTGAAAATTGATTTAGAAGGCTTAAAAGTTTGGGAAACTGATTTATAAAAAAAATGAATATTATTTTATGTGGCTATCATTGGTCAGGATGTGAGGCTCTGAATTATCTATTAAAAAAAAAAAATAAAGTTTTTGTTTATACTCATAAATCGAGGTATTTTGAGCCTGATTTAGAGGAATACTGTAAAGATAAAAAAGTCAAATTTAGTTTAAAAAAAATTTCTAAATCGAACTTACCTTTTATTCCAGATTTAATTATAAGCATTTCTTATAAGTATAAAATTCCAGATAATGTAATTAACATTTCAAAATTTAAACCATTTAATTTACATCCATCAATTTTACCAAAATATAGAGGATGTAGCAGTATTACTTGGGCAATGGTAAACGGAGAAAAAGAAGTTGGATTTACATATCATTATATAGAAAATAAATTTGATAGCGGAAACATAATCCTTCAAAAAAAAGTGATTGTTAATTCTTTTGATTTTCAAATGACTCTTTACTACAGAGTAATGTTTGAGTCTCTTAAATATATTGGAGATGTAATAAAATTAGTGAAAAATAATTTTAAAGGAAGAAAACAATTAGGTAATGGAAAATACTTTAAAAGAGGAGCTCCGTATGATGGAAAAATAAGTAGTGATTGGACTAATTTAAAAAAAAAAAGATTTATTAAAGCAATGATTTTTCCACCATTACCATTAGCTAAATACAAAAATAATTTCATCAAGAATTTTAAAGAAATTAAAAAGTGATTTTTGTTTCAACTACATATCATAAAAAAGAAAATTTAAGTCTTAAAAAAATTTTATTTGAAATTTCAAAACTCAACATAGATGGAGTTGAAATTGGCTCAGTTCATAAATTTGATACAAGAAAAAATTATATGAATATAATTAAAAAAAACTTTAAAAAAAAAATTTTAATACATAATTTTTTTCCTCCATTAAAAAATAAAAATTTTGTAATAAATATTGCTTCAAATAATAAAAATATAAGAAATAAATCTGTAAATTTAGTTTTAAAAAATATTGATTTTGCAGAATCTGTAGGTTCAAAAATTTATACTTTTCATCCAGGTTTTTTGTCATCGCTTAAACCTCAAAAGAATATTAAGAATAAAAATTATGATTTTAATTTTTCAAATAAAGAAAAAGTTGATTACAAAAAGGGTTTTAAATATATGGTAAATTCTCTAAGAAAAATTACCAAATATGCTAAAAATAAAAATGTGAAAATTGCTATTGAGACTGAAGGCTCTACTCAAAAAAAGAATTTTCTTTTAATGCAAAAACCAAGTGAATTTAAAAAACTTTTTAAAATTATACCAAAAAATTTAGGTATTAATTTAAATATCGCCCACAGCTATTTCGCTTCAAAGTCCTATAATTTTAGCCTTATTAACTTTATTAAATCAATTAAGAAAAAAATTCTTGCAGTAGAATTAAGTTGTAATGACGGAATAAACGATCAACATTTGCCTATTCATAATAAATCTAAAAATTTAAAATTTGTTAGAAATTTTAAAAATATACCGATTATTTTGGAATATAGACACTCAAGTTTACAAGATCTTAAAAAAGGGATAAAAATCATCAGGTCTCTTCATGAAAAATAAACTTATTAATATAAAATTAAAATCTAATAGATTTATTGGAAATAATGAAAAATGTTTTATCATTGCAGAGGCAGGAGTTAACCATAACGGTAAATTAAGTTATGGAAAAAAATTAATCGATATAGCAGTTGAAGCAGGTGCAGATGCAGTAAAATTTCAATCATTTAATGCTGAGGAAATAATCTTAAAAAAAGCTCCTAAAGCTAGATATCATATAGAGACAACAGGATCAGATAAAAAACAAAGTTGGTATGAGTTATTAAAAACACAAGAAATAAGTTTAGAAATGCATAAGCAATTAATAAAATATTGTAAGAAAAAAAAAATTTTATTTATGTCTACTCCTTATGATAAAAAAAGTGTAGATCTCTTAAACAGTTTAGATGTAGAAATTTTTAAAATTGCTTCGACAGATGTTAATAATTTTCAGTTAATAGAGTATATTGCTAAAAAAGGTAAACCAGTAATATTGTCTACAGCAATGTCTAACTTCAAAGAAGTACAAATAAGTGTCGGAATTTTGAAGAAATATTTAAAAGATAATTTCATAATTATGCAATGTACAGGTAGTTATCCCGCGCCATTAAATGAAGCAAATTTAAATGTAATAAAAACTTATAAAAAAAAATTCAATTGTTTGGTTGGTTATTCCGATCACGTTATGGGAGAAATGGCTGCTTTAGCTTCTATACCACTAGGTATTTGTTGCTATGAGAAACATATAACAATAAATAAAAGGCTACCTGGTCCAGATCATAGAGCGTCTCTAGAAAAAAAAGAATTTGCAAATCTTGTAAGAAATATTAGAAAAATTGAGTTATCACTAGGTGATGGAAAAAAAATTATCTCAAAACCAGAGATGAAAAATCATAAAAAACTAAAAAAATATTTTGTTGCTACTAAAAATATTAATAAAGGTGATATAATTACAGAAAATTCTTTTACAGCAAAGAGAACTGGTGGTAAAGGAGTTTCAGCAGCAGATTATTACAAACTTTTAAATTCAAGAGCAAAAAGAAAATATAAAATAAACCATATTATTAAAGTTTAAAATCCATGAAGAACATACTAGTTACTGGAGGAGCAGGTTATATAGGAAATATTTTAATAAGAAATCTTTTAAATAGAGATTATAAAGTTACTGTTTTTGATAATTTTTATTACGGTCAATTCAATTCTATTTTGGATTTAGTAAGTTTGAAGAATTTAAATATTATTGAGAATGATGTTAGAAATACTAAAGACCTGTTAGATCAAGTCAAATTAAATGATATAATTATTCCTTTGGCTGGAATAGTTGGAGCGCCTGCGTGTAGTAAAAACGAAAAATTAGCAACAGAAGTTAATACAGTTCAGATTGAAGAAATTTCTAAAAATTTATCTAAAGATCAAATTATTATCTTACCTGTTACCAATAGTGGATATGGAATTGGAAAAGAGGGAATATTTTGTGATGAAACATCGCCCCTTAATCCGATATCTCATTATGGGAAGACTAAAGTTGAAGCTGAAAAATACATTATTGAAAAAAATAATTTTGTATCAATGAGACTTGCAACCGTATTCGGTGTTTCAGGACGAATGCGAACAGATTTGTTAGTTAATGATTTTGTTTATAAAGCTTACAATGAAAAATCTCTAGTTCTTTTTGAATCACACTTCAAAAGAAATTATATTCATATTCAAGATATTTCTAATGCTATTATAAAAATTCTATTAGATTTTAATAACTTTAAAAACGAGATATATAATGTAGGTATTAATGATGCAAACTTATCCAAAAAGGAATTGGCATATAAGATTAAAGATCATCTTCCAGATTTAAAAATTACGGAAGATGAATTTGCAAAAGATCCAGATAAAAGAAATTATATAGTCAGTAATGATAAAATATATAAAAAAGGCTGGAAACCTAAAAAAACTCTAGATGAAGGTATTGAGGAATTAATAAAATGTTACAGATTATTCAAAAATAAAAATTCTTCAAATATCTAGTATGAAAAAAAAAATTTGTTTAGTTTTTTGTAGAAAAGACTCGAAAAGATTAAAAAATAAAAATTTAGCTTTATTTTTGGGCAAACCGTTACTTTACTATACTTATAAAAATATAAAAAAATCAAAATTATTCGATAGAATAATTTTAAGCACTGATGGTAAAAAAATAGCACAAACTGGAAAAAAATTAGGTTTTGAAGTACCTGGTTTAAGACCAAAAAGATACGCCAAAGAAAAATCAAATGTTTTTGATGCTCATAATTACATTTTTAAAAAATTACTTTTAGACGATAAAAATTCTATTGTATGTATAGTTAATAACAATCCTTTCATAAATTCAAAATTGTTAAATAAAACATATAAAATTTACAAAAAATTCAAATATAAATATATCACAACTTTAGCAAGACCCACTTCAACTGATGAGGTTTATTACAGGCAGTTTAAAAAAAAAAATAAAAAAATTATACCATTGTTTAAAAAAAAATTAATTAAGTCAAAAATTAATTCTAATCAAACAGAAAAAACTTTTTATAATTTAGGCGAGATTAGATGGGCCTCAATAAAACTTCTCTCTTCTTTTAAAAAATATAATGAAAACTTATCAAGAAAAGGAAATAAGTTTTATTTGATTGATAGAGATGATTATTATGATATTCATACTCATAAAGACTTAAAATTGTCAGAAACTCTTTATAAACTTAATAAACTGTAGATTTATAAATTTATATTAAAAAATGTTATTTTAGGTATTAAATAATTACATGAAAAATTATGTAGATAGATGGGATAGTGATGTTTTTGAAAACAAAGAAATATCAAAACTTATTTATCAGGATGTTAAAAAAAAACTTAAAGTTATGCCTCATCCCTTTCATGGATGGAGAAGTATCCCAAACCAAAAATATGATACAATTTTTATAAATGAACATGGTTTAAGAAACAAAAGTTTTAAGAATTTGGATAAAGGTAAAAAAAACTGTATTTTACTAGGAGGATCGGTTGCTTGGGGATTTGGAGCATCATCTAATGACTTTATACCTTCTAATATGATAGAAAATTTTTTAGAAAAAAAGTATGACCTTCATTATAATATTATTAATTTTGCTGAACAAATGCACAGTTCATTTGAAGAGTTACAAACATTTACAACAATTGTTGATGAAATAGACCCAGAAATAATCATTTGTTTAAGTGGTACAAATGACATAAATCGTGGGTATGCAGATATTTTTAAAATCACAGAATTAAATATTCATCAACTAAATTATTTTTTAAATGGTCACGATCTTGGCTTGATAAGAGAAAAAAATCTTTTTATCAAATTATTTAAAACACTCATACGTAATCATAGATTGAAAAGTAAAATAGATATTAGCAATTATTACTACAACAAGCCTTCGAAATTAAATATACCGTCTAAATTAATCGAAAATAAGCTGCTTTTTATGAGGAGTTATTATAAAGAAAAAAACATTAAGTTTTTTCATTTTTTACAGCCAGATTTAATTACAAAAAAAAATCTAACTGAAACAGAAAAAAAATATTATGATTGGATTGAAGAAGATAGAATGATCTATGTAAAAAAAAATTTAAAAATTTTTGAGGAGAAATTTTTTAAAGATGAAAATCCTTATAAAAATTCATATTTCATAAGCTTGTTAGATATTTTTGATAAAATAGAAGAACCAATTTTTTTTGATAAAGCGCATATAAGTGATAAAGGTAATTCAATAATGTCGGAATTTATTGCTGATGTAATTGGAAAAAAAATAAAGAATGATTTTTAAAGATAAAATTTATGATAGCGACATTGTAAAAAAATTGAACTATAAAATAATTTTTTTATTTAATTTAAATTTTTTACATAATGATTGAATTAGTTCTTATAATTTCTTTTGTTTTGGTAGCATTATTAATCTTCAAATATATAAAAAATAAAAAAAAAAAGCAAAAATTGGATGATATAGAAAATAAGAAGCCGCCTGACGATATTTATCCTCTTTATTAATTATTTATTTTCATTAATAAAAATCAAAAGTCTTAAAATTTTTAAAATATATTTTATCTTTTTATATGTTTGATTAAATTTTTAGAAATTTTATTTTTCACTACTTTACCATTATCTTTTATTAACAAAACTGAGTCCATATATTTCAAAATTTCCATTTTGTGTGTTATGAAAATTATAGTTCTATTTTGTGAAAATTTTTTGATATCTCTTATGATCTCCATTTCATTTTTCTCATCAAGTGAATTTGTCGCCTCATCAAATATTATTATTTTTGGATTTTTATAAAGTGTCCTAGCGATACCAATTCTTTGTTTTTGTCCTCCTGATAATTTAATTCCATTTTCACCAACTTTTATATTTAGAAAATTTTTTTGATTTCTTTTTGAAATATTAATTCTAGATTTTGTTACGGAGTCATATAATTTTTGCTTATTTATTTGACTATCTTTTAATCCAATAACAATATTTCGTTTGATAGTATCATCTATCAAGTATATATCTTGAGGAACATATCCTAAAATATTTCTCCAATTTTGAATATTTTTAATTATATCTAAATTATTCGATTTTATATTTCCAGAATTTGGTTCTAATAAGCCTAATAGTAAATCAATCAGTGTTGTTTTTCCAGATCCTGATTGTCCTATTACTCCAATTAATTGATTTTTTTTTATTTCTAAATTTAAATTTTTAAAAATATATTTATTTGTATTTGGATATTTAAATGAAACATTTTTAAATTTAATATCTCCATAAATATCCAACACTTTCAATTTGGATTTTATATTTTTTTTTTTTGAATTTCTTTTTAGCCTTATAAATTCATTACTAATAGCAATAGCTGATATTTTTTGACTTTTTAGAAATACTAAATTTGTTGATAAATTGTTAAAGCTTGGTAATAGCCTTACCATTGCCACAGCCATTGTAGCTAAGATAGGGAGAGTATTTAAAAAAAAAGAGTCAAATTTAACTGTTATATAAATTATAGTGGTAATAGTTAATATAATAACAAGTTCAAAATAAATTCTTGGTATTTTACTAAAAAAAGCTGTTTTAAATTCTAGTTTCTCCTTAGTACTAATTAATTTTAAAAGATCTTGTAAAATCAAACTTTCTCTTTGTAAGATTAGTGTTGATTTAATTGACCCAAAACCTTCTTGAATAGAATTTATGAAATTTTTTCTAATATTGAATAAAATTTTATTTATTCTGTACAAATAATTCCTTGAAAAAAAATAAAAAATACCAGAAACAAATAAAAAAAATAATAGAGCAACTAATGTCGTGAATGGATATAAGTAGAAAAGTGTTAACAAAATTGAAAAAATAACCAAAACTTCTCTTATGCACACTATAATTCCTCTAAAATATTCAGATGCAACTTTCACTTCATGAACAAGATTTCTAATTGTTGTTGATGAGTTTGAATTTACATGAAAAGTATATGGAGCACCAAAATAACTAGCAGATAGTTTTTGGGTCATATGAACTCTTAACTTGTAAAATACTAAATTTTCAAAATATATTATTAAAAGAAGAACTATATTTTTTACAATAAATACAAACAAAAATAGCCCAACAAATAAAACAATAAAATTTTTTTGATTGATTTTATTTATTAAACTATCGGAGAATAGTGAATTCAATACATCCGAATTTTGTATAAAAAGAATAACTTTATTTGAATCTATTATTCCACCAATAATAACAGGAATTAAAGAAATGCCAATAATTTCTAAAAAAGTTGAGAGAAATAATAACGGAATTAGAAATATCAACAAATGATAATGTTTTTTATAAATCAAATTTTTAGCTAGAGTATTTGGTGACATTTAAATTATATTTCTTATTAATTTTGTAAGTTGTTTATTTTTATAATCAAAACACATTAGTTGTTTTCTATATTTTTTTGTATAATTGATCCATTCTGATTTAGGAATTTTCAATAAATTATTGTATATTCTTTTTATTTCAGATTGGTTAATTTTATTTGAGAAAAAAAAACCTTTTTTTTGCTCATTTAGTGGCCATGCAAATCTGTAATTATTAATATTTTCAAATCTACTAAAAAAAGCTAATTTTTTATATCTAGGGAGTGATTCATACATTAAAGTTGACTCAAGTCCAAATATTATCTCAAAATTATTTAAATGTTTATAAGAGTCATATACTTTATCTTTATTCAAAATTTTTATTTGATCAAAATTTTTTATAATTTTATTAAAAAAATTAATCTCTTCTTGAAAATATTTTGATGATTTATTATGAGATGGAAGGATATACAAATTTAAGTTATTTTTTTTGCAAAATTTAGAAAGTTCAAAAACTAATTTTTTATCATTTTTATATATCTCATTATAGTTGTATGTTTTGTTTTCATATTTCCACAAAGGTTTATTGTTAGGTCTAAATTGAGAAATAAATAGTATCTTATTATCATATTTATATTTTTGTTTTATTATCTTATTAAAATTATTTTTAATTGACCCTGTAGAGTAATATTTAGAATTTACAAATTGGGAAAATTTTTTTTCAATAGCTTTTCCAAACACAAAAAAATGATCTACCTGTTTTTTTTTATTTAATTTTTTTTTAAATTCTTGATTGAATATGTCAATCATTCCTCCTCTTCGGCCGTTTTGAATTAAAATAGTAACAACATTTGGAAAATGGTTTTTGATATTATAAACATTAATATCATTATCAGCAGAACTTAAAATAAATTTTGGATTAATTCTTTTTATAAAAAAAAAAATATAATCTGATCTTTTAAATTTTAGATTTAGAAGCATTTCAATTAAAATAAAAAAGTTGATTTCTTTATTTAAGTCAAGAATATCAGTTTTTTTTTTAATTATTTTTTTTATTTCAAATAAATTTTGACTTCCAAATATTAATATTTTATTTTTTTTTAAAATTTTAAAATTTACTAAAGTAAAAAAATTAAATATTTTTTTCATTCTTTTCTATAATACTGTCAATAATTGATAACAATATTAAGTGATGAATAGACTCAACAACATTATACATATTTGAATTTATCCAAATATTTACTTTATTATTTTTATTTGAATTTAAATAATTATTCCTTGAACACCCAGATAAACTTACAACATTAATTTTTTTCTTTTTTGCAATTTTATTAGCATTGATAAGGTTTTTAGAGTTTCCACTACAACTTATTAAAATTAGAAGATCTCCTTTGTCGCCATAAAAATTCAATGCTTCTTTACACCAATTTTCATAACCATAATCATTTGCAAAGCATGTAATTAGATCTGACTCGTTAAAATTGATTGTTTTAATTTTTGCATTTTTTGTCAAATCAACACTAACATGACTCGAAGTGGCCGCACTTCCTCCATTGCCACATATAATTACTTTTTTATTTTTTTTTGATGTTTCTATTATTAATTTTTCTATCTTTTTTATTTTAGTTAAATCTAAATTTTGAGTATGATTATAGAATTCCTCAAAATATCTTGAGTAAAAATTATTGTTTATCATAATAATATTTTTTAGTTTTCTAATGACTTTACTTATTCATTGTAATTTTTAATTATACATATTAATAAGTGAATTATATTAAATCATAAAATATATCAACAAATGAATAAAATTTTGATTACAGGAGGAGCTGGTTTTATTGGAACTGTTCTAGTAAACTTGGCACTTAAAAAAAACTTTAAAGTAATTTGTGTAGATAACTTAAAAAATTCAAAAAAAAAATTTTTAATAAAATATTTAAAGAATAAAAAATTTATTTTTTTTAGATCTGATATTAATAATCCGAAAAATCTTGAAAAAATTTTTAAAAAAGAAAGGGTTGATATTGTAGTGCACTTAGCTGGTATTGTTGGTGACCCAGCATCAAAGCTAGAGAAAAAATTAACCATAGATACAAATCTTAAATACTCTAAAAATTTATTTGAATTATGTGAAAAATATAATGTAAAAAGATTTATTTTTTCTTCTACCTGTTCAAATTATGGAATAGTTTCAAGTAACACTCTAGCAGATGAAAATACAAAATTAAAACCATTATCATTATATGCAAAAACAAAAGTTGATTTTGAAAAGTTTATGATAAAAAAATCTAAATCAACAAAAATGAAATTAATAATAATGAGATTTGCAACAGTTTTTGGTGTTTCAGATAGAATGAGATTTGATTTGACCATTAATCAATTTACAAGAGAAATTTTTTTAAAAAAAACTTTAGATATTTTTGGAGAAAGTACTTGGAGACCTTACTGCCATGTTAAAGATGTTGCAAGAGCAATACTTATTAGTTTAAAAAGTAAAAAAAATTTAAGTATATTTAACGTTGGAAATTCTAAACAAAATTATTCAAAAAAAGATGTAATAAATGCAATTGGAAAATTTTTGACATTAAAAAACATAACTTATTCAAAACAAAATATTGCTGACAAAAGGGATTACAAAGTTAATTTTCAAAAAATTTTTAAAAATTTAAAATTTAAAACAAAATTTGATTTAAATTATGGAATTAAAGAAATAATAAGTTATTTAAAAAAAAATAAAAAAAATAATTTATATGACAAAAAATTTTCAAATATTTAGTTAGATATATGAAATTTAAAGAAGATTTAGAAAAAAAAATTTTTAAAGTTGTAAAAAAAAAAACCGGGCTCCATGAGCCCAATTTTGATCAATCAGATATTAAAGAAGTGAGCAAGTGTATTAAATCATCATTTGTATCAACTTATGGTTATTATGTTTCAAAGTTTGAGGAAAGTTTGAAAAAATTTACCAAATCAAAATATGTTATTGCCACAAATACTGGAACTTCAGCATTGCATATTGCTTTGAAATTAGTTGGAGTAAGGAAGGGTACAAATGTAATCGTTCCTACTTTATCGTTTGTTGCTACTGGGAATGCTGTTATTTATAATGATGCAATACCAATATTCATGGATTCTTCAGAAAATTCTTTTTGTTTAGATGAAGAAAAATTAGAAAAATATTTAATTTTTAATACATACTCTTTTAAAGGAAAAAGATACTCAAAGCATAACAAAAAAATTATATCAGCAATTATTGTAACCCATGTTTTTGGGAGCACCTCTGATATGAAAAAAATAATAAAAATTGGTAAAAAATATTCTATACCAGTAGTTGAGGATTGTGCTGAGGGATTGGGT